>MTKZ01015083.1_pt1 | contig 46953 bp, 40 predicted proteins | sample 1042781 | NCBI WGS metagenome assembly MTKZ01 (sample SAMN06212207, study PRJNA360539) | anaerobic digester metagenome | biome: Wastewater treatment plant; material: sludge; isolation source: anaerobic digester fed with sludge from wastewater treatment plant | place: Denmark: WWTP Viborg ...
TATATCTGCCACATTAACAGCCATATATGGGGATTCGTGTATTTTTAACCGGACACTACTGATAGTTCTCCTGATCCTATTAACGTTTAACTCCGGTAAACATGAAAAAAGTATTCTTCTTAACACTGTTTATATGGATGACGGCAACAGCCTGCAATAAACAGGAAATCAATGTTCCCAAAGGTGCCTGGAAGATGGTTCGCATGGAGATGGTGGAAGGAAAGAAGGTAACCGATTATTTCTCCGATCGTTATCGGATAAGCCAGACCAAAATATGGTCAGGCAATAATTTCATCTTTGTCGGCAAATATCAGGTCGACACATTAACTTCCTACCGCTACGGTGTCGGCACCTGGACCCTGAACGGGAACATGTATGAAGAGAATATTCAGTATCATTTTGACCCTGCCTATGAAGGCAAAAAGAACATGATCTGGCTCGAAATAAAAAATGATACCCTGCTTCATATCTTTCCTGTGAATGATCTTGGTGAGGCAAACAAGACCCGCCATTATGTCGAAAAATATGTAAGGGTCCAATAAAGGGAAAACTCCAGGAAATATCTGCTTGCTGTCTTTACTTCGTCCGGGATTATTAAAATGATCCCTCGGGGGGGTCTTACAAGCCAAACGACGCAGCCCTGCTGACGCCGGGCTGGCTTTTTTTTGTTTTCCTCGCAGTTGCTGAACCAGGAAGGTTCATCCCCTGCTCCTAAAACAAAAAACGCTCCTTGCGGAGCGTCGTTTGTCTTGTGATCCAGCTGGGATTCGAACCCAGGACCCCATCCTTAAAAGGGATGTGCTCTACCAGCTGAGCTACTGAATCAGTTTTTTAATTCGCGGTGCAAAGTTAGAAGAAAAAAAAAGTAATCCAAACAATATGTCCTTTTTTAATATGCTAATTGATGAAAAAAAACCATGTCTGCAAGAAATATTTTTTTTAATTTGCATCTCCTTTAAACTGACCTGTATAATTAAATGAAAGACATCTTTAGAGACAAGGCTGTTATAGTGACCGGAGCATCCTCAGGAATAGGAGAGGCCGTGGCAAGGGAATTTGCCAGGGAAGGAAGCAAAGTGATGCTTGCAGCACGTTCACAGGAGAAGCTTGCTTCAATAACTGACGAAATAACATCTTCCGGAGGCATTGCTGACTATGTGGTGACCGACGTAAGCGTGGAAAATGACTGCCGTAATCTTGTAAATAAAACGGTGGAAAAATTTGGTACAGTCGATATCCTTATTAATAACGCAGGCCTTTCCATGAGAGCCCTCTTTGATGATGTCGATCTTGATGTCATACGAAGGCTGATGGATGTAAATTTCTGGGGCACAGTGTACTGTACGAAGTTTGCCCTGCCTTACATAGTAGCCGGAAAAGGATCCATAGTGGGAGTGTCCTCAGTCGCTGGTTTTCATGGATTACCGGGCCGTACGGGATACTCAGCATCAAAATTCGCAATTCATGGCTTGCTCGAGACTATAAGGATCGAGAACCTGAAAAAGGGCCTGCATGTGATGATAATTGCTCCGGGCTTTACGGCAACGGAAATACGAAAACATGCACTGACAGCCGATGGAACGGAACAGGGTCACTCCCCGCGCAATGAACAGAATCTTGTAAGCGCCGAATATGTCGCCAAATGGATACTCAAAGGCATAAGAAAGAAGAAAAGGAACAAACTTCTCACCTGGGATGGCCGCTTCACTGCCCTTCTTCAGAGAATTATCCCTGAAGTGGTCGACTGGGGATACTACCGCGAGATGGCAAGAGAACCCGATTCGCCCCTAAAATAGCTGTTACGGATTAAAATCAGATTTTTTTTATTGGTTTCCTGTTATGATTTGACGAGTTCTTCGTCATGCAGAAAAATAGTATTGTCTAACCTTAATTTTTTCTGCCATGAAAGGACTTTTAACATTAGTTTTTCTCGCGGTGCTCTCAGTTACCGCCTTCAGCCAGAGATCCGTCGATAAAATATTTGAACAGTATTCCGAAAGCGACGGATATGTTACAATCACTTTAAAGGGAAACCTCCTGAATTTATTCGAATGTGATGACGATGACGATGACAATGACTCAGAACGAAATCCTCAGAATATTACAGAAATAAGAATCCTGACACAGGAGGATGACTCAAAGGATGCCCTGAACTTTATTAAAATGGCCGCAAGAGACATTGACAATAAAGATTACGAAGAATACCTGTCGGTCAGGAAATCTGCTCAGGATATAAGAATGCTGATCCGGCAGGATGGGAAGTTCATCAGCGAAATGCTTCTGATAGGAGGGGGAGAAGATAATTTCATTATCCAGATGAAAGGAAAGATAACACATCAGGAAGCTGAAAAGATCAGACGCGATATCCGTGAGGATAATGGCAACGGAAAAGGAGTTCTTTCGAATCTTAATTGATTGATTATAAACTTATCTTTGTCAGTATGAATAAACTTCCAGTCTGAATGTCAGAAGCTGATTTCGATAATCTTGTGCGCAATACAGGCCGGCGGCTGTACTCTATGGCATACAGGTTTCTTCGGGATCAGCAGGCATCGGAAGATGCTGTCCAGGAGGTTTTTGTCAAATTATGGAAAATGAAGTCGCGACTCGAAGAATATGAAAGCACGGAGGCACTGGCCACAACAATGCTTAAAAACCACTGTATCGATCAGATAAGGAGAGGTAAACATCCTTCGGTCACCGGAAATGAAAAACTTCTTTCTTTTTTCGACAGCCAACCGTCTCCATATGAAAAACTGGTCAATGAAGAATCTTATGCTATCATAAGGAAGATTGTTGACGATCTGCCGGAACTGTACAGGGAAGCTGTTACCTTACGTGATATTGAAGGTCTTGAATATGAAGATATTGCAAAAAAGACCGGACAGAATGTCAATACCGTCAGGGTTATTCTTTCGAGAGGGAGAAAAATGATAAGGGATGAGATGAAAAAAATATACAATGAACCCGGAAGAAATAAAAATACTGCTTGAAAAGTACTATGAGGGTGCAAGCTCCCGTGAGGAAGAGCTGATGCTTAAGGAGTATTTCAGCCGTGAAGAGGTTCCTGAAGAATTAAGACGCGACAGGGAGATCTTCAGGTTCTTTCTCGATTCTGCCGAAATTCCGGATGCTCCTTCCGGTTTCGAGGAAAGAATAATAGAAAGAATCGACAGACAGAGGTCCGAAGCAAAGTTCAACTGGAAACGCCGCATACTTACTGTTATGTCAGCTGCTGCGTCCCTTATCATTATTATCTCAGCCACATGGTTCTTTACAAGGGACAGGAGAGCCATCCGCGATACTTACTCTGACCCGCAGATTGCATACGCGGAGGCAATGAAGATACTTTACGAAGTCTCCGTGAAACTAAACAAAGGGACCAGTCCTCTCGGAAAAATAGGAGTCCTTGAGAACGAGACCAGAAATGGTTTGCAGACTGTAAGCAGATCAACCTCTCTGATGAAGGAGAAGATGAAACCCCTTGACGATGTGTTTGAAACGATGAAAATGATTGAACCGGGGCATACGGATAACACGCCCTCAGAAAAGAAAATTCAATAAAAAAAAACAGATGAAAAAGATCTTTTTCACATGCACAGCACTGTTCATTACCCTGGCCATGCAGGCCCAGACAGGTGCAATTGACAGGTTGTTCGACAAATATGCTGACCGCGAGGGTTTTACAACTATCACCATATCGGGCAAACTGCTTGGTCTTTTTGCCGGAAGCGAGGTGCGCAGCGATACGGAAAATGTTATTAACAGGCTGAGCTCGATAAAAATCCTATCAGTCGACGATCCTGCCCTGATGAGCAGCGTTAATTTCTATAAAGAGCTTGGCGGAAAATCGGGTTTCGCGGGTTACGAAGAACTTATGGATGTTAAGGAAGGTCAGGATGTTACAAAATTTCTTATCAGACAGCAGGGTGAAAGGATCTCCGAACTTCTTGTAATAAGCGGAGGCCCAGGCGACAATACCCTTATCTCAATAAGGGGGGATCTTGACCTGAAAAGTCTTTCGGAACTTTCGGAAGGGACCGGAATAAAAGAACTCAAAGAGCTTGAGAAGGTTGAAGGGGAGAAGCCGTAATAGAAGGGTTTTCCCTCACCGGACTCATAAAAAGAAATAATTGAAATATATTATTGTTAAAGTGCTCACTAATTAGTTAATTTCAGGTAAAATTAGAAATCCTGAATTTTATCTGATTTGACAGAGAACAAGATAGATACCGCTTACAGGAACCTTCTTAAGGCTGCAGGCTCCTCCGTAACAGCAGGGGACAGGAAAAAGATCCGCAGAGCCCTTGATCTTGCCATAAGGGCTTGCATGGACCAGAAGACAATAACCGGCGAACCGGAGATCATGCACGCTCTGTCTGTTGCCACGATAATTGCCGGTGAAATGGGACTGGGTACCACTTCAATAATAACAGCCCTTCTTCACGACACATATACCCGGCTTGAAGTAACTCCCGAGGAGCTTGAAAAGGAATTCGGAATAAAGGTTGTAGAGATTCTTCAGGGATTCAGCAGGATAACGGGCATAGATTCAATGCAGTCATCCTATCAGGCTGAGAACTTCAGAAAGCTTCTTCTCAGCCTCGCCGACGACGTTAGGGTGATACTGATAAAGCTCGTTGAGAGGCTCGAGAATATGAGAAGGCTCGATTCCGCACCTGAGAACGAGATAATGCCCCTGGCCTCGGAAACATACTTTCTATATGCACCTCTCGCACACAGGCTCGGATTTTACAACATCAAATCAGAACTGGAGGATCTCTCAATAAAATATCTCGAACCTGATCAGTACAATTTCATCAACTCACGGCTTAAACAGACAACGGCCTCAAGGAACAAACTGATCAGGGAGTTCTCTTCTCCACTGAGCGAACAACTCGAGAAGCATGGACTGAAGTTCACAATAAAGAGCCGTACAAAGTCGGTCCATTCGATAATGCTCAAGATGAGGAAGCAGGGAGTCGATTTTGATGAGGTCTACGATCTCTTCGCCATAAGGATCATACTCGACAGCCTCCCGGAAAATGAGAAGACTGACTGCTGGAGGGTGTATTCAATCGTTACCGACCTGTACCAGCCTAATCCGAGCCGGCTGCGCGACTGGATCTCGGTCCCGAAGTCAAACGGATACGAATCACTCCACACAACAGTGATAGGACCGAGAGGCAAATGGGTGGAAGTCCAGATAAGGTCGAACCGTATGGACGAGATGGCAGAAAAGGGCCTCGCGGCACATTTCAAATACAAGGGAATAAGGGGAGAAGGAGGCCTTGACACCTGGCTTACACGTATGCGCGAGATACTTGAATCGACTGAAAAGGAGGATGACTCTTTCCTCGACCAGGTGCGTTCGGGTTTATATACTGATGAGGTTTTTGTTTTCACCCCGAAGGGCGACCTCCGCCAGCTTCCTGCTGGAGCAACCCTTCTCGACTTTGCCTTCGACATCCACACCGCCGTGGGAGCATCGTGCGTGGGAGGCAAGGTAAATGGAAAAAATGTGACGATAAGATATGTCCTGCAGAACGGAGATCATGTTTCCATCATAAGGTCGAAGAACCAGAAACCAAAGCAGGACTGGCTTTCGTTTGTGGTTACCAGCAAGGCTAAATCGAAGATCAGGCAGGCTCTTAATGAAGAGCGCTCCCGCTCCGCCGCAGAAGGGAAGGAAATGCTGATGAGGAGGCTTAAGAACTGGAAACTTAATTATGGAGATGCTGTCATTCAGAAACTTATAAACCATTACGATTACAAAACAGCCCAGGATCTTTATTGCAATATCGAATCAGGTAAGATCGAACTCCTTCAGATAAAGGAAATACTCACCAGCGAAGAGAAAGCTCCCCCGGCCGAGCCGCTTCAGGCTCTTCCGGAAAAAGAAGCGAAGGAGGCCCCATCGCAACAGTTTGCAGATTACCTGGTTATTGAAGACAGAATCGAGGGGCTTGATTATAAGCTCTCAAAATGCTGCAACCCGGTCTTCGGTGACTCAATATTCGGATTCGTCACTATTTCGGAGGGAATAAAGATACACAGGACCGGGTGCCCGAATGCTCATAACATGATTGCCAGATACCCCTACAGGGTTGTTATGGCAAAATGGACAAGATCGAAAAATGTGCCTTCTTTTATCGCTACCATACGGATAACCGGAGTCGAAGACATCGGTATCGTGAACAAGATAGGCGATATCCTGGCAGGTTACAGCATTAGTATAAGAAGTTTCAACTATAGCATGGACGAAGGTATGTTTGAGGGAACGCTGGGTATTATGGTACCCAACAACGATGTTCTTTACGGAATAATCAGAAAGATCCATTCTATAAAGGGAGTCATTAAAACAACAAGGATCTCGGGATGACCATGAAGAAATAACTATATGATTAACAGACTCTTATTTATATCACTTGCTCCTGTTCTGATAATAGCGCTGTATATCTACAGCAGGGACAAATATGAGAAGGAACCCCTTCCCGCCCTGCTCCGCGCTTTGTTTGCAGGTGTCTTTATCGTCCTTCCTGTTGTTTTAATTGAAGGATTCCTTACACGGTCCTCAGAAGCGATGGAAGGCATTGCATATGCAGTCTATACTGCTTTTGCGGTTGCCGGGCTTACCGAGGAGGCAATGAAATATCTGGCCTTCATCATTTTTTTCTGGAACAACAGGAACTTCAATGAGAAGTTTGACGGGATTGTATACTCGGTTTATATTTCCCTGGGATTTGCGGCAATTGAGAATCTGATTTACGTTTTTTCGGGAGGTTATGCAGTGGGAATTGTACGCGCCCTTACAGCCGTTCCGGCCCATGCTCTCTTCGGAATAATGATGGGCTACTATTTCAGCAGGGCGAAGTTTGAAAAGACAATGAGACCCTTGCACCTGCTGCTTGCCTTTTTGATGCCCTTCGCATTCCACGGGCTCTATAATTTCCTTCTTATGTCGAATACACAGGTTCTCCTGACTCTGTTTGTCCCGGTATTCATTTACTACTGGGTGACAGGATTCAAAAAAATGGCGGTCTTATCGGATCAGTCGTCATTCCGCAACATTGCTGATAATACTGATCAGATTGCCAGGGATCAGACTGACTGAAGCTATCAGTATCTTTTGTCGGGTTTCACAGGCAGTTTGGCAAGTTTTTCGACTTCAACCGACGGAAATCCATACTCTTCAACAACCTTGCCCAGAATGAGGTATGTGCCGCCTCCCCTGAAAGGATAGTCTTTCAGCGACTGCGGAAAATGTGTTGTGTCGAAAAAGCTTCCTTCTGCGTCGATGAAGCATCCGAAGTTCATCCATTCGTGCTTTACCGTCCTGATATATTTTATTGTAACAAGATGACCTGTCATCCTGACCTTTTTCCCGGTATGCTTCAGCAGGTCGCGTGCCATCACCTCACCGCGGAATGATGTCTCGAGCATGTCGAACCAGCTTACCGACACCGGAAATCCGAAGAGTTCAATCTCATCATAGGCATCGTCGAGAGTTTCGTGGTTAAGGTCGGGGAGGGTGAATTCGCGGACCGGCTGCCGGAACAAGGGCCTGATCTTTTCCTTTTTTTTGCCGTTCACCATCATGTGGGCTTCCCACAGAAGAACTGCCTTCCTCTTGCCTGTAAAACTGAACGCACCGGCTCTTATCAGAAGGATAAGCTCCTCGAGACCAGGACACATCCTCGTCACAAAATCATTAAGATCGCTGAACCCGCCTTCCGCGGCTCTTGCTTCTTCTATCGATGCAGCAAGTTTCTCCCCCAGACTGAGTATATGGATGAAACCCAGGTAGATCTCATTTCCGTAAATTGTTGTTTTATAGGTGCTTTTATTGACACAGGGAGGATGGATCACCGCGCCGCAGCGTCTGGCTTCATGAACATAGACCCATGTTCTGTAGAAGCCGCCGAAGTTGTTTATCACGGCCACCATGAATTCGAGCGGGAAATGAGCCTTGAGATAGAGGCTCTGGAAACTCTCCACGGCATACGATGCTGAATGTGCTTTTGAGAATGAATATCCGGCAAACGATTCTATCTGCCTCCAGACTTCTTTTGTTATTTCCTCGCTGTAGCCCTTTTCACGGCAGTTTGAGAAGAAACGCCCTGTGATCCTGTTCATCTCCTGTTTCGACCTGTGCTTCCCGCTCATGGCCCGCCTCAGGGTGTCGGCATCAGAAAGATCGAGCCCTGCAAAATGATGGCATACCTTCAGGACATCTTCCTGGTAGACCATTACCCCGAAGGTCTCTTCAAGCTGTTCTTTCATAACAGGATGGATGTATTCGAATTTGCCGGGGTTATGGAACCTGTGAATGTATTCCCGCATCATTCCCGAACGTGCCACGCCGGGCCTTATTATTGAACTTGCAGCCACCAGCGTTGGATAATCAGTGCATCTGAGCTTCTGCAGAAGCCCCCTCATGGAAGGGCTTTCAACGTAAAAGCATCCTTTTGTCTCACCGGTACTCAGGTATTCCTTCACCACAGGATCTTTCTTGAAGTCCTGAATCGCGTGGACATCAACATCCACGCCCCTGTTTCGCTTAACTATCTCAGCGCTTTCGCGGATGTGGCCTATTCCTCTCTGACTCAGTATGTCGAGCTTCTCGAACCCTATCTCTTCGGCGGTGTACATGTCCCACTGTGTTACCGGAAAACCTTTCGGAGGAAGATCAAGAGCAGTATAGCAGGTTATTGGCTCTTCAGATATCAATATGCCGCCGGCATGTATGCTGCGCATATTGGGGAAATCGGCTATTCTCAGACCTGTGGCGAAAATTGTGTCGGTGATCTCATTCCTGTGAGTTTCCGAAGACGGGTTCTCTATCAGGTCATCTATTTCTTCCTTTGGCAGACCGTGCACCTTGCCGAGCTCGCGGACTATCGACTTGCCCCTGAAGGTGCTTATTGTTCCCAGAAGGGCTGTATGGCCGGTACCGTATCTCTTGAAAATATAATCGATAACCTCATCCCTTTCTTTCCACGAATAGTCAATGTCGAAGTCGGGAGGGGAGCTTCGTTTGGGATTGATGAACCTCTCAAAGTAAAGGTTCAGGTCGATAGGGTCAACATTGGTGATTTTCAGGCAATAAGCTATTATTGAATTTGCCCCGCTTCCCCGTCCGACATGATAGAATCCCCTTGCCATTGAATATCTCACTATATCCCATGTTATCAGAAAGTATGCTGAGAAACCCAGTTTGTCGATTATCTCCAGCTCGTGCCGGATCCTTCTTTGCGCCTCCCGGTTATGCTTTCCGTACCTGTACACCATACCGTCCCATGCCAGTTTTTCGAGAAGAAGCTTGTCGTCGTACCTGCTGGCGGAAAATATCTTTTTGTTTTTCAGGGTTTTAAGGTCGAATTCAAGGCTGCAGTCTTCCATAAGCCTCCGGGTGTTCGCGACCAGCCAGGGATGCTGCGATCCGATTTCCCTTTCGAGATCAGGTGTCCTGAAAAACTCATCTTCTCCCGCGCACTGGGATGGTCTGAGATGGCTCAGCAGTATGTTGTTGTCGACTGCGCGGAGGCTTTTGTGTATGGCTATATCGTCGTGCGAGGCAAAGGTGACAGGCTGTGAAAGAACCATTGAGTTCCTGTCGCAGCTTCCCTGAATGGTTATCAGCCGGCTGAGTGCTGACGGGCTTATTGCTATCCTTTCATTTTCCGCTGGTTTTCCCGGGGGGATCCTGCCGGAAGGATATATTGTATAGGCATTTGAGAAACGCGGGGCGGGGAAGGGGAGATCGCTCTTTTCGCAATTGTGTCTCGAAAGAAATTCATTAAGCTCCCGCAGTCCTTCGTTGTTCCGGGCTATTCCTGTATACAGCAGTTCGTTGCCCTTCCTGAACTCGATTCCGGCCACAGGCCTTATGTTGTTTTTGTTACATTCTCCGGCAAACTCGGGTATTCCTGTAGAATTGTTGATGTCGGTCATGGCAATTACATCAGCGCCGGCCCTTACAGCGTTCTGAACAAGCTGTTCCACGGACATCATTCCGTACCTGAGGCTGTAATATGAATGGCAGTTTATATACATAGTGCTTTGTGTGGGGAGATAGGAACACAGGCTGAGATACCTGGCTGTTTCCCGGTGCGCTCTTAAGTCGGCCGGCATCATTGCTGCATGATCTGACCTTCATTTCCGCAGGAACAGCTTTTTTCTGTATTTCAGAACCCGTGCATCATATATCCTTTCAGTCTGTCTTCCATCATTTTCTGTTCCTTAATTGCATCTTCCGTCTGTTTCCGGGCCTTTTCATCCCTTTCACCGGAAGTCATTACTCCCACGGCGCGGCGCACTGCATCGCGCCCGAAGCGGTTTCTTATCCTGTCCATCGCCATATAGAGGCTTACCCTTTCAGGAGTGTCGTCGAACATGTCGAGCTGCTGGACCCCGCGGACCAGATGACTGAACCTTACACCGATGAGCCTTATCAGCATCCGGCGCTGGTACAGCCGTCCGAAAAGCTCCCTTGAAATATCTGAAAGGACATGGTCGAACGATGTGTATGGTATTCTTTTCTGGAGCGTATGGGTGTCGAAATTTGAATACCTGATCTTTACCGTGACGCATGAAGTGAGCTTTTCCTGTTTGCGGAGCTCCCATGCTATTTTCTCGACCATTACCGCCAGTATACGGCTCAGCTGTGTCATATCGGTAGTATCTTTCTCAAATGTGTGTTCGGTGCTTATCGATTTCCGTTCCGAATAGCTTATTACAGGCGTTGAATCTATTCCGTTGGCTCTTTTCCATATCTCGATGCCGTTTTTTCCCATCAGGTTCTCTAGCATCTCGGCAGGTATGTTCCTGAGAGTGTATATCGTTGCTATGCCCATCGACCTTAGAGTGTGGCTGGTCTTCTGTCCTATCATGGGTATCCTGCTTATCGGCAGGGGATCGAGGAAGGGGAGGACTATCTCCCTTCTTACTTCCTTTTCCCCGTTTGGCTTTGCTTCGCCTGCGGCTATCTTCGATACGGTTTTGTTCACCGAAAGGCCTATCGATATGGGAAGACCCGTTTCCCTGATTATGAACTGCCTCAGCTCATGCGACCATTTATAGGTTCCGTAAAAACGATCCATGCCCGTGAGGTCGATGTAGTGCTCATCGATCGAGGCCTTTTCATAAAGAGGCGATTTATCGGCAATTATTGAGGTCACCATATTTGAATAGTTGCTGTATGCCTCCATGTCGCCGCGTATAACTATCGCTTCGGGACACATTATCCTTGCAATTTTCATCGGCATCGCCGAGCTTACACCATATTTCCGGGCTTCATAGCTGCAACTCGATACCACCCCGCGGTCCGACATGCCGCCTATTATTACAGGCTTCCCGGTGAGCCGGCTGTTCTTAAGCCTCTCAACCGACACAAAAAACGTGTCCATGTCGAGATGCAGCACTGTTCTGTCCATTTCCCTCAACTTTAAGTACTCCAAACTTCAGCTCACTCCAAACTTTTTCACTTATTACTTGCTTATATAATTATTTATTCATAGATTTGATTAAAAATTAATCAAATCTATGATTACAATATAATCAATTTTTCCATATGTATTTTGCTTCGAACATAAAATTTTTAAGAAAAAGAAGGGGGAGGACGCAGGATGACGTCGCTGCAGCCCTTAACCTGAAACGTTCAACCCTGAGCGGGTATGAGAACGGTGTAGCCCAGCCCGGGATAGATATTCTTATATCTTTTTCGGGGTATTTCAGCATGTCGATCGACACGCTGATCAGGATCGATATTACTTCATTGTCCGAAAGCCAGCTGGGAGAGCTCGAAAGAGGCTATGATGCCTATGTCAGGGGTAGCAACCTGAGGGTGCTTGCCACAACAGTCAACAGCGGGAACAGGGAAAACATTGAACTCGTGGCCGAAAAGGCAAAAGCAGGGTATACTACGGGATATGCCGATCCGGAGTACATAAGCGAACTTCCGGTATTCAGCCTGCCATTCCTGTCTGACAAAAGGAAATACCGGACTTTTCAGTTAAAGGGCGACTCCATGCTTCCCATACCCGACGGTTCATGGGTAACGGGAGAGTTTTTGCAGGACTGGACAGGAATTGTGAGCGGAAAAGCATACATAGTCTTCACGCTTAACGACGGGATAGTATTCAAGATCCTGGAAAACAACATTCTGAAAAACGGACACCTGGCACTCTATTCTCTCAATCCACTGTATGAACCATACGAGGTGCATATAAATGAGGTAAAGGAGATCTGGAGATTTGTCAACTACATCAGCAGCGAACTTCCTGATCCTGTAATGCCTGAGAAACAGATATTCCAGTCGATCGCACAGATGAAAAACGACCTTGAGAGAATAAAGGCAAAGCTCGGAAAAGATATTTCCGATATAAAAGAGATAAACTGAACGCCCTTATCAGCTCACCTTCCATCTTCCGTTCACGAAAGCGACAGGAAGCTTTTCCAGATCCCTGATCTCATCAAGAGTGAAGGAGAAGTGCGGGTACTGCAGCAGAGCATTTATGTCCTTCTGATTGTCATTCAGGACAGATTTCATTATAATAAATAGACCCGGCTCAACATAATGCCTCAGAGCGGGCGATTCGCAGATCACAGGGCTTCCTTCGGGAATCTTTTTCATAATTTCCTCAAAAGCAGTCACAATGGTGCTGTCGCTTACCTTCGCGAAAAAAACCTTTTCCGCACCAGCCTTAAGCATCCTTGATGTGTCCTTTGAAGTATCGCGGTTTGTTTCTTCAGATACGGAAAAACCATCTCCTCCTGCAACAAATTCCAGTCCGGGTGTGGTCTCATGAAAATGCGGAGTGATCTTTACGGCCACAACGCATTTATCGCGCATCTGCTCTGTCAGACGGCATGCCATGGTGGTCTTTCCCGACTTATTGCCGCTGCCGGCAATTATCAGAAGATTTGGTATCTGAATCATCACGGTTGTTAATGGATCCGGCTGCATCTGCTTCCGGAAGCCGGCAATATTTTTCCGGCCGGCTGCGGAGCTTTGGCGCCTTTTATTCTTTTGCGAGTTCGGCGATCATCTGAATGATCTTCTGGTGTTCCGAATCAGGGATCTTTCCTGTATAAATGGCCCTGCATATACGGTTCTTGTCAACAATCACAACGGTATAGCTGTCCTTTGGCATTCCCCATCTTTCCTGGAGATCGCCTTTATAGTCGAAAAGAATGGTTGTGTCGTATTTCTTTGCCTTGTTGCCTGCTATCATCCTGATCAGACCGTTTGGCTTCCATGTCGATTTGCAGTCGACGATGCCAAAACCCTTGAAATAATCGCGATTGATCACCTTGTCAACATCCGTAGCCTTATTAACGGCATCGTTGAAAGGATCGTTCATGTCCGATTCGTCAGGATCAACATAGTTTATCTGAAGCACTTTACCCGACCACGAATCCATGGTAAATTCCTGTTTGTCGGCATCGGTGAAAACCCAGTCAGGTGCTTTCATGCCAACTTCCAGTTTCCCATTCTGTGACAGAATGCATACGAACGGCAGAAGCATAAGGAAAATGGTGGAAATCAGTTTTTTCATATTCATTGGTTTAAAATTTGGCGAAATATAGGAATTTTTGTAACTAATAAGCATTGAAAGGAATAAAAGTTTGGAGTACTTAAAGGAGTATTCAGATTGAATGGAGTCTGGAGTACTCAGAGCTGACGTATTAACAGGCACTTTAGGCTCTCTGGCTCACTTCAGGCACTCCCTTAGGGCATTCCAAATTAATTTCCCGCCTTTTTACATTAATCCGGCGAACAATATTACTTTTGCAGGTCTGAAATTTTTATATGCAGTCAATAAGAAATATTGCGATAATTGCTCATGTCGACCATGGGAAAACAACACTGGTCGACAGGATAATACAGGAGTGCAAGGTTCTGGATGAAAGGAAGGAGGCGGGTGAGCTTATTCTCGACAGCAATGACCTCGAGAGGGAAAGGGGAATCACTATTATCTCGAAGAATGTGTCGGTTACCTACAAGGGGGTTAAAATCAATATCATAGATACACCGGGTCATGCTGATTTCGGAGGAGAGGTTGAAAGGGTGCTGAAAATGGCCGACGGTGTTCTTCTTCTTGTCGATGCCTTTGAGGGTCCCATGCCGCAGACAAGGTTTGTTCTGGGAAAAGCAATAAGTCTGGGCCTTAAGCCAATTCTGGTCGTAAACAAGGTTGACAAGGAGAACTGCCGCCCCGATGAGGTCCAGCAGGATATTTTTGAGCTTATGTTCAACCTCGACGCTTCCGAGGAACAGCTTGATTTTGAAACGGTTTTCGGTTCTTCAAAACATGGATGGATGAGCGGCGACTGGAAGAAACCCGCTCCCGATATTAAATTCCTTCTTGACACCATAATAGAACAAATACCCGAACCTGAATATGTCGAAGGAACCGCACAGATGCAGGTGGCTTCACTCGATTTTTCAAGCTACGTTGGCCGGATAGCCATCGGAAGGGTTTTTCGCGGTGAGATCATGACCGGTCATGAATATACTCTCTGCAAAAGGGGAGGGGAGATAAGAAAGGTTAAGGTGAAGGAACTCTATGTTTTTGAGGGACTTGGAAGAACAAAGACTGATGTTGTAAGATGCGGCGACCTTTGCGCGGTGATAGGGCTCGATGATTTCGAGATCGGCGATACACTTGCCGACCTTGTTTCTCCTGAAGCTCTCCAGAGGATCGAGGTCGACGAACCAACCATGAGCATGATCTTTACTATAAACAATTCACCTCTTTTCGGAAAGGAAGGAAAATTCGTCACATCGAGGCACCTGCGCACCCGTCTGTTCAGGGAAACAGAGAAAAACCTCGCACTCCGGGTCGAAGAGACAAATTCCGAGGACACTTTCCGGGTCTACGGCCGGGGAATTCTTCATCTTTCAATACTCATAGAAACAATGAGAAGGGAAGGTTATGAATTCCAGGTAGGAAAACCTAAAGTACTCGTAAAGGAAACAGACGGAAAAAAAACAGAACCATACGAGACTCTGTCGATAGATGTTCCTCCTGATTTTTCCGGAAAGGCTATTGAACTGGTGACTCTCAGAAAAGGGGAGATGACCGTTATCGAACCTAAAGGAGACCTCGTACACCTCGAATTTGATATTCCCGCCCGGGGATTGATAGGTCTGAGGAACAACATGCTAACGGCAACTTCCGGCGAGGCTGTAATGTATCACCGCTTCAGGGCCTACGATAAGTACAGGGGCGATGAGCTTCTTCCTCAGCAGAACGGATCGCTGATATCCATTGAGCAGGGAATGGCAACCGGCTATGCTATCGACCGCCTGCAGGACAGGGGTAGATTCTATATCGATCCGGGAGAATACGTCTACAAAGGCCAGGTTGTAGGGGAGAGCTCGCGTCAGAACGATATCGAGGTGAATGTTATTAAAGGAAAGAAGCTCACTAATATGAGAGCTTCAGGATCCGACGAAAGCTACAGGATCGCCCCGAAAATAAAATTCTCCCTCGAGGAATCGATGGAGCAGATCAAGGATGATGAGTATCTCGAAGTGACACCTCTGAATCTTAGAATAAGAAAGATACCCGGACAACCGAAATTCTGATGGTTTATTTCCGGACTGGATCCGGTCCGGACAGGCACGTTGGAAATACCCTGTTCATTTCAATAGGAAAACTTCTTCAGGGAAACTGATATTCCCGTTCAGGAAGACATTCTTTTTCAGTAGTCATTGAGAAAATCGTTGAGCGGCTTCATTATCCTGCAGCCTCTGAGAACGAAATCGAAGTAATCATCCGCAAGTACTTCCTGATCAGTACAAAGTCTTGAGACAAGGTAGCTCTTCATCTTCAGAAGGTCAATATGGGGATGATCGGTTGTATAACCCTTGGGTGCACTTTTAAGCCTTTCCCCTTCCAGTTCTCCGTAGTATTCCCTTAATTCTTTATTATCCAGGATCTTAACTAATTTCTTTCCATTCTCGTCAATCCTCTCCCTTATTGCCTTAAGCCATGGAGCCGGAGGCATGTATGAGCCGCCTGCTATCATGCTGCTGCCTCCCGGCTCTATATGTACGTAGTAACCTGCGTATCGGTCGCCATTCTTCCTTCCGCCCTTGACAATGAAAGCCCCAAAATGTGTCTTGTAAATTGTCTTGTCGGGAGAGAATCTGATGTCGCGGTTTATCCGGTAAATGCAGCTCTTCGCTTCCAGACCCTTCAGAATAGGATCAAATTCGGTAATATTGTCTATTAGCTCCTGGACAAAGGATTCGTAGTTCAGTTTTGCCTCATCGTACCTGAGACGGTTTTTCCCGAACCATTCCCTGTCGTTGTTTTGTTTCAGTTCGCTCAGGAAGTCAAGTGTCTGTTGTTTTATCTTTTTCATCTTCCGCTTATTAATCTTGTGACCGCTAAATTAAAAATATTATGGGCGGATGCCTGAAAATAGCTTTCACTTTTTTATTCCGTTGAATAAATAGCTGAAAAACAGGACACCTGATGCAATAAAGTGGCAGAACGGGTTGTTAAAAGTATATCTGAAATAACCTGATCTGCGATAATGACACAATACCTGCCAATAAAGCGGCTTATACCGGTCCTGATAATTTTCTTACTCAGCCTCAGCCCTCTTATGTCACAGAGCGCAGCTGCATGGCAGACGCTCGTTATGGCTGATGACATCTGGTCATATTTTCCGGGGACCTCCGAACCTCCGGCAAACTGGTCAGCGCCGGACTTCGATGATGGTTCCTGGCCAACGGGTCCGGGCGGGATAGGTTACGGTGATGGGGACGATGCAACAGTTATAGACCGGACAGGCTCTCTTTATCTGCGAACTTCGTTCAGTGTTGCAGATTTATCCGCAATATCTGACCTGCTTCTGTATGTCGATTTTGACGACGGCTTTGTCGCATATATCAACGGAACTGAGGTTGCAAGGGCAAACCTCGGAGTATCAGGTTCAAGACCCGCCTTTACCGAGTTTGCAACCCTTAACACATACGAGGCCAGACTTCCGTCAGGAGGTACACCTTCTAGTTTCCTTATCACAAAGGAAATGATGGAGAGTGTTCTGAAAGAGGGAAATAATGTTCTCGCTCTGCAGGTGCACAACTGCGATGCGACTTCCTCCGATCTTTCATCAACAACATACCTCATTGCCGCAATATCTGGTGGCAGCAACAATTACCGTGAAACCCCGGAATGGTTTTCAGATCCTTTCGGCGAGCTTTCGCACCTTCCGCTGGTAGTAATCGAGACTATGGGCCAGACCATTCCTGACGAACCGAAGATCCCGGCAAGGATGAAGGTTATCGATAACGGCTCTGCCACTGGTAACAACCAGTTCCAGTCCGGTACTGATTATGAAGGAAATATCGCTGTCGAGGTAAGAGGTCAGAGTTCTCAGATGTTCCCGAAGAAAAGTTATTCCATTGAGTTGAAAACCGAAGATGGAGAGGATGCCTCAGCAAGCCTTCTGGGGATGCCTGAGGAGGAGGACTGGGTCCTTTATGCTCCGTATTCTGACAAATCCATGATGAGAAATGCAATCACCTTTCATCTTGGAGAAAGGATGGGGGCGTGGCAGCCGCGTTTCCGTTTCTGTGAGGTATATCTCAACGGCGATTACGCAGGCATTTACCAGCTTACGGAGAGTGTAAAGCGCGACAAGGGAAGGGTGGACATAAGCAAGCTGAACCCCGACGAAATTTCCGGGGATGATCTTACAGGGGGATATATATTAAAAGTTGACAAGACCGGCGGACTCACGTCAGACGAGTACTTTCGCACGAATCCGGCAACAGTGTACCCGGGATCCACGAAGTATAATTTTACTTATGTGTATCCTAAGTATGACGAGATGGCTCCTGAGCAAAAAGCCTATATACGGAAATATATTGCAGATACAGAAAATGCACTTAACGGGGAGTCATTCTCCGACAGCGAAAAAGGATTCAGGAAGTACCTGGATGTAAGCTCATTTGTTGATTTTCAGATTATACAGGAACTTACAAATAATGTTGACGGATACCGCTTCAGCACCTTTTTCTACAAGGATAAGGAATCGAAAGGAGGCAAACTGAAAGCCGGTCCTTTGTGGGATTTTGACCTTTGCTATGGAAATGAGGATTATACCGACTTTAACCTCGAGACTGATACCTGGCTGTATCCCAGATTTACCGACCAGTATGGAAGCAGGTTGCACTGGTGGGCACGCCTTATGGAAGACCTGAGCTACAGAAGTGTTTTCATCTCACGATGGAAGTCACTGAGAAAGGGAGCATTCAGCACCGACTCGATAATGCATTTTATCGACAATACAACGGATTACCTCGGAGAGGCCGTCGACCGTAATTTTTCACGATGGCCCATTCTGGGAAAATATGTCTGGCCAAACTATTTTATCGGCAATACCCACGACGAGGAACTTGATTACCTGAAAGACTGGATAGTGGCAAGGGTAAACTGGATGGATGCCAACGTTATGCTTGCTGAAAACGTGTCTGAAAACTACAATGAAAAGGATATCCTTGTGTTCCCCAATCCTGCAAGGGATTATCTTAATCTGTATATGTATCTTACGAACACAGGCCGGATCCGGACAGAAATTTTCGACTTGACGGGACGAAAGGCATTTAGCAGCGATCTCACTCCCGAGAGCGAAGGATATGCCTATTTCTCACTCGATGTCTCAGGTCTTGCCGGCGGGTTTTATGTTCTTCAGATCTATCAGGGAAATGTCAGGATAGGCAGAAGGAACATTATAATATCGCGTTAATTGATATAAATCAATCATTTAATTGATATTTAACAACATAGGAGCCGCTTCCGGTAACAGCTTCTCCCGTTTCATTCTTCAGTGACCTGCCGTTGATCTCATAATCCGGTGATTTGTCAGGTATTTGTATTCTTGTCCTGCTGTTTGCGGGAACAAGAAGTTCAAGTACCAGGTTCCCTTCTTCCTTTCTCCAGCTTACATTCAGTGTTCCGTAAGGCGTCTCCTTGCTGACATCGGCCCATGTAAGTCCTTCCGGTATCTGAGGATCGATAATAATGGTTTTGTAACCCGGATCCTGCGGATCGGTCTGTATTCCGCCAGGACCCTGGTAAAACCATGAGCCTGTACCGTTGTAGCAGTTGTGTATTCTGCTTCTTGCTCCGTTCCAGTGCTCCCATGTTGTTGTGGCGCCGTTTTCAAGCATATAAAGGTATCCCGGATAATCCTTCCGGGTAAGGATTGTATGCATCAGTTCGGGCTCCCTGTTCTTTACTGCCCATTCGGTAAAGACCGGAACGCCGACCAGCCCGCAGGCAATATGACCTCCGTTATCCTCAAGAATGACCCTGTAAAGTTGCTCCCTGACCTTTCCGGCAAGTGAGTCGGGAACGACACCTGAGAGAAGGGGATAGGCGAGGTCGATCTGCGATCCGCTTGCGTAAATGTTCTTTGTGCCCTGAAAGAACCTTTCGTGGATCTTCTTCCTTAGAGCATCATTCTTTTTTCTGTACAGTGAAGCATCGCTTTCATTGCCAAGGAGTTCTGATATCTTTTCCATGGTACCGTAGCAGACTGCCATGAAACAATTGTTGACAAGGTTCACCGAGGCCGTATCCGTCTGATCGATACCATCGGGTACAGCCCAGTCGCCCAGATACCAGTTCCTGTAATCGGTATCCGGCCATCTTTCAAGCATTCCTGAAGGCGAATGGCTTTCAGCATAGCCCAGCCATTTCTGCATCACCGTGTAGTTTCTGCCAAGGAATTCCGGATCCCCGTAATTCAGATAGGTGTTCCAGCTTGCTGTTATTATGAATCCGCACCAGTAAGGCCCGCCTCCGGCCGGATATGGATTCGGAGCAGTGTGCGGCATGCCTCCGTCGTCCCTTACGCAGTCGGCCCAGGCCTGCAGCCAGTTATAGTATAGCGGTGCAAGGTCGAACATTGTCTGGGCAGAAGGGGTCGAAGCATTGCCGTCGCCGCCATATCCCAGCCTTTCGATCTGCGGACAATCGACAAGATAACCTCCGAGGCTCAGACAACGAAGGGTATATTGAAGCATGTCGTGGATACGGTTTAAATCAGGATCTGAACATCCGAAGGATGAGGCTTCCGCAAACCCTGTATGGATAAGCCAGGCGCTGATCTTTTCCTTATCGGGCTCCTGATCCATACCAGCTATCCTGACATATCTGAAACCATGGTAGTTGAACTTGTTTACAAAATATTCATCCTTCTTTCCGGCTGAAATATAAATATCGGTCTGTCCCTGGTTAACCATCCCGCCATTACTGTCGAGATGATCACAGTAGCTGAATTCTATTTTCTGACCCGCCTGAAGCTCAGGAAAGCTGATACCGAACCATCCGGTAAGGGTTGTTCCCATGTCGACGAGCCAGGAACCATCCGCCAGCCTGCTTACTGACAGGGGTCTTATCCTTTCCTGGACCTTGTTTGGTTCTGTCATCTGAGGACTTACTTCATGCCGGGGTAAAGCAACCGTTCTGACAGGCTGCCATCCGACCGAGTCGAGGGTCCTTGTTGTCAGGTCGGGAAGCAGGAGCGAACCGTCGACTATTTCCCCTCCGAACTGCCCGGGCCTCCATGAACCTGAGGTTGAATAACCGCTTTCACGTGTCTCCCATGATGCATCGGAGCCAAACAATACCTTCCTTCCTCCATCGCTCAGATTCTCGGCCTGAACCCTGACGAAAGGACCACCGGATACAACTCCGGGAAGACCTTCGCTGTACCATCCCCGGCCCAGCCACAAGACCAGATCGTTGTTTCCTTCATTTACAAGAGAGGTAATATCATAGGTATTAGAAAGGGATCTTTTTCCGAACTGCGATACTGCTGGTGAAAGAACCTGATCGCCTGCCTTAAGCCCGTTGACCCATACCTCATGGTAACCCAGTGAGTTAACATGGATAATAATGTGCCCTTCTTTTTTTTCGATATTGAATTTTTTTCTCAGGAGAGGACTTACATCCGGGCCCGGTTTGACAGGGAACCCGATGTACGATGCATTCCAGTCCTCCTCTTTCTGCAGTCCTGTTCCGAATCTGGCGGGTTTGCTCCAGTCCGTCGCAATGCCATTACCGTCCCAGATCCTGACTTTCCAGAAGAATACCATTCCGGGCGATAACACCATCCCTTCACATGGAACCAGAATGCTCTGTTCCGAATCTGTCTTTCCCGAATCCCATATGTCGGCCTCATCTTCTGAAAGAAGCTTTTCATCGCTTGCTACAATGATCTGGTAAGCAGACTGGTATGTGCCGTTTACATCAGAAAGGATCTTCCATGAAAAACGTGGCGAAGAGTTGGCAAGAGCCAGGGGATCAGTAAGATTCTCACATTTAAGGCCTGTGACGCTTGTTTCATTTTTTTTCAGGCTGCATCCGGAAAGAAGGATAAAAAAGAGGGCTGCAAGATACGCTCCGGTTGGTAATTTCATCGCAGATGGTTTTGATTTCCTCAAATATCATGAAATAATGGCACAACGGCAACACCATTTTCAATAAACACGAAAAGGGTCCCGTAAGGATTTAAGAAAATTTGTAGTTTTGATAAAGCTGTGTTGTGATCAATAACTCAAACTCCGTAATATGAAAAAGAAACTCCTTTATTCTTTCGCTCTGGTCCTTGCCCTTGTGCTTGCAGCCGCTGCTGTCTATATTAATTCACTGATGCCCATAATCACGGGATATGCCGCCAAGAACCTTTGCTCAAACGTCTTTGTTTCCGAAAGAGAGCCTGCTGATGTTGAAAATACAGATCTTGCCTTTTCTTTCATAAAATACACAAAGAACACTGTAGATTTTGAGAACAGAAGTGTTACAAGCCGTTTCCTCTGGGGAAAATCGAAAGCTGTTTACAGGGATGGCCTGGGAGCGACACTTGTAAGGGATGTGCCAGAGGAGGTGCTTCGCAATGCAGTTTATCCGGATGATACGGATCCGGTTATGGAAAAGGACACTGCAGCCTGGCCTGTGGGGGATCTTCTTCCAGACACTCTGATCCCGGGAATCGACAGAGATGCCCTTGCTCAGGTGTCAGACCGTCTGATGAAGGGGAATGAATACAAAGGTATCCCCTTTGCTTTTGTGGTACTCCATGGAGGGATGCCTGTCGCAGAAGCCTACCGTGAGCCTTATGGCAGGGATACGCGCTTCCTTAGCTGGTCGGTGGCGAAAAGCTTTACGAATGCTCTGGTTGGAATTCTCGTGAGGGAGGGAAGGATGGACCTTCTTCAGCCGGCCGGAATTGAAGAGTGGAAGGATGATGACAGAAGCAGGATAACCCTCAACGATCTGCTCCAGATGCAAAGCGGCCTGAAGTGGAACGAAGATTACGGAAGCCGTTCGGATGTTAACCTGATGCTTTTCAGGGAAGGTGACATGAGCCGTTACGCTGTGTCAAGTCCAATGGAGCATCCTTCCGGTACCCACTGGTATTATTCCTCGGGAACGGCAAATATCATAAGCAGTCTTGTCAGAAATGAATTTGACAGTGATGCAGAATGTTATGCATTTATGAGGGATCAGTTTTTTGAGAAGATCGGGATCACCGACGCTGTTTTTGAAACTGATCCGTCGGGCGATTTCGTCGGATCGTCATATCTGTATGCCACCGCCCGCGACTATGCAAGGTTCGGACTTCTTTACCTTAACGACGGAGTCTTCAGCGGCGAAAGGATCCTTCCCGAGGGATGGGTGAAGTATACAAGAACACCAGCATCGGGAAGCGGAGGAAAATACGGCGCTCTTTTCTGGCTGAACATCGACGGCAGATACCCTTCTGCTCCTTCCGACATGTTCTCCTGCGAGGGTCACGACGGACAGATGATCTTCATAATGCCTTCCCACGATATAGTGGTTGTTGTTCTCGGTTTCTCCCACAAGCCTGATAATTCACTCGATTTCGACAGGCTCCTGAAGGATATTCTTGCCTGCACAGATTAAGAATAGGAAGGTTCCGGACAATTTAAAAAGATGCAGTGCGTTTTTATTTTCGAATCTGTATCTAATAAATTCTTGTAACTATGAGTGATAATTTTTCAATCAGTCCGGCAGGGGAGAAGTTTGCACTGCCAAAACCTGAAGACTATAAAGCTGAATACGAAAACCTTAAAAAGAGAGTAGAAGACGAAAGAAAACTGGGCCGCGAGATAGTGGTCGTGATGGGAGTGGGGTTTGTCGGAGCTGTCATGGCTGCAATAGTTGCCGACACGGTTGACAAAAAGACAGGCAAGCCTTCAAAGTTTGTCATAGGGATGCAGCGTCCGAGCGCCCGCAGTTTCTGGAAGATACCTCTTCTCAACCGGGGTATTTCGCCTGTGAAGGCCGAGGATCCGGAGGTCGATCCGATGATCGCCCGCTGCGTTATCGAAAAGAAAACCCTGATCGCAACTTACACCTATGATGTCCTGAAACTTGCAGATGTCGTAGTTGTTGATGTCCAGTGCGACTATATAAAGGAAGACCTGGGCGATGTCAGGACAGGACAGACTGATATGGCGGCCCTCGAATCGTCGCTTCATGTTATTGCAAAACACATTCCTGCTGAGGCCCTCGTGCTGATAGAGACCACCGTTGCTCCCGGTACAACCGAGCAGGTGGCTTACCCGATAATGAAAAAGGAATTCAGGAAAAGAGGAATTAAATCCGATCCTCTCCTGGCACACAGCTACGAAAGGGTCATGCCAGGGAAAAACTACGTTGCCAGCATCCGCGATTTCTGGAGAGTATGCAGCGGAATAAATGAGAAAGCCAGGGAGAGAGTGGTGAAATTTCTTACCGAAGTACTTAATACAGAGAAGTTTCCTCTTACCGTAATGGACAGGCCCATAGAATCTGAAACAGCCAAGATTGTTGAAAACAGTTACCGCGCAACTATCCTGGCCTTTCTTGATGAGTGGAGCCTCTATGCAGAACGTAACGGCGTTGACCTTATTAAGGTCATCAAGGCAATAAAGGTAAGGCCAACTCACAGCAACATAATTTTTCCGGGTCCCGGGGTAGGAGGGTACTGCCTTCCCAAAGACGGTGGACTGGGAGTGTGGGCCTACAAGCATATCCTTGGTTTTGAGGACGATATATTCAAAATTACACCCATGGCCATCGACATCAATGATACCCGCGGACTTCATGTGGGTCAGCTGGTCAGGGATGCGCTGCGGAATATGGGCAAGCCGATAGCCGCTGCCGATGTACTCGTACTTGGTGCGGCATACCGCGAAGATGTCGGCGACACAAGATACAGCGGATCAGAGATAGTAATAAGGAAACTGGCCGAAATGGGAGCGGAGATAAATGTTCATGATCCCTATGTCGAACACTGGTGGGAATTTGAGCAGCAGGACACTTATCCGGGCATCGGTCAGAGCAAGTCGCGCTTCTTCAGAAATCAGGAAAAGCTGAAGGAAATAAGGATAGAACAGGACCTTGACAAGGCGCTCAGGGATGTCGATGCCGTTGTTTTTGCAGTGCCGCACAAGGCATATCTCGACCTCGATCCTGATAAGGTAGTAAGTACTATCGGAGGACCGGCGGCAATAATTGATTGTTTCGGCATACTGTCGGACGACAAGATAAAACGGTATTTCCAGCTGGGATGTGAAGTAAAGGGACTGGGACGGGGCCATATCCAGAGAATAAAGGATGAGATCAGGAAAGGCTAGATAACCTTTTTTCCCGGCCGCGATGGCAGGAGGAAGAAAGGCTTGACTATTGTCAGACAGGAACCGGTGCGACCAGGTTCCTGTCTGTTTTATAACATATTCTACCCGGAAGTCTTGTTGTAGTCGCTGATTCCTTTTTCATCAAACGAACAGTTCAGCCATTCATCGTCAATTTCAGCACCGCATTTTCTGTATACCTCAATAGCCGGCTTATTCCAGTTCAGAACCTGCCATCTTACTCTCTTACAGTTCTCATTTTCAGCAACTTCGAATATTTTTCTCAACAGTGCTGAACCGATCTTGTTCTGCCTGAATTCCTTTTTAACGTAAATGTCGTCTAGATACAGCGATTTGCCGACCCAGGTATAATAAGCAAAGAAATACAAGGCCATGCCGACAATTTCGTTGCCGGCAGTCTCGGCAACGAAACACCTGAAAAGGTCTTTTTCATTTTTCATCTGCTCAACAGTATTGGTAACTTTTTCTGGTGCTTTTTCATAATCGGCAAGTTCCCTGATCAGGGAAAGAATTGCAGGAAAATCTTTTTCTGACGCCGGTCGGATATTTATTTTCATATTATTCGGATATTCTTTCTGCAATTAATAAAATATTTCTGATTTTTTATTTTTTGAAAACCCGCAGAATCAAATATTCCGGCATTATGATGGACGTATGCAGGAATTATGGCTCCAGAAGAGCTTGAAATCAGTATATTATGAGGTCGGTCAGCTTTTTTTCGGATATTTACAATATTCCTATAATTAATATTATGTAAAATAGGATATATTGCAAACAAAAATAAGGGAACAGATCCTGAGTTTACTGTCCCCTATTTTGAAGTGCTAAAAAAAATGTGTACGGTTTATATTCCCAGGTATTCTCCTATCAGTTCCGCTTCGGTTGAATCAAGGACAGGAAGGCTTGGTATAACATAGAGATCAATTTCAGACGGTTCGATTGCACCCCAGACTGAGGTCCGGATAAATCTGTAACCGTTTCTCTGGGCCGCCTGAATTATCTCGGTGTTCCCTGCCCCGTCTCCGTACGGCAGCGAAAATACGTCAACTATACCAGGTACGTTTTCTTCGATAAGTTCCTTTGAAACCCTCATCTCATAGTCAAGAAAAGAATTGTATTCTTCGCCTGTGGCAAAACCTGACTTTCTCTGTAAGAGGTATGTGTGTGAATATGAATGAGATCCGAATGTAAAAGGTCGCTCGCCTCCCGGAAGTGAATAATGGGCCATATCCTGTACTTCTTCCCACGTAAGGAATGAATCCTTCCCTATAATATAGGCCCAGAGAAAGAATGTTGCTTTCATTCTGTACTTCAGCAGCAATGGTCTCACGATTGTGTACCATGAGCTGTCACCGTCATCGAATGTTATTATGGCACAATTCCCGGCAGGCATCTTCCCTCCTGCTGCTATTTTTTCAAGATCGTCGAATGAAATTACCTGTATATTATTCTCCTTCAGATATTTAAGGTCATTTTCAAGGTTTGCTGCACTTCTTTCATAAAGATTTGTGGCCTCTCCCTCCGTTATTCTGTGGTACATGAGCACGATGATCTTACCTTCTCCCGTTGGTTCCGGATCAGGCTTGTCGCTGCAGCCGCTCAGGGCCGGAAGAACAAGAAAAAGCCATAAAATAATTCTCTTCATAAACTGAAGCTTTAGCGTTTTAAAGAAAAGAGCCTTTCCGTTTAAACGAAAAGGCTCCTGCATATATTATACGGTATTTTTTACTTTCTTGATCTATTGCTGTTCAAGAACATCAAGTTTGGCTTTAACCTCATTGTATTTGTCGGTCATTCTCAGTCTGTAGTAGAGTTCCTTCAGGCCTCTCAGGGCATAAAGGTCGTCGGCTTTCAGCTGGTTGGCCTTTTCCATGTAAGGGAGAGCTTTTGAGAAAACGCTCATTGCCTCTTCGATGGCAGCGTTGTATTTGTCAACATCCATGATGTCGTTTGCCTTGACGAACATATCCGATGCTTTGTTGATATATGCTGCTCCTAGGCCGTACTGGCTGTCGTACAGGTCAGGATTAAGCTCGATGGATTTTGTAAGGTTCGAGATGGCATCGTCAAAGTTGTCCTGATTCAGGTGAAGTATGCCTTCAGCGAACCAGAGGCTGAAGTTGCCGGGATCGTCAGCCTTGGCGACGGCAAGGTTTTCGAGGGCCTCCTTGTTCTTGCCTGCTTTGATGTAAAGATCGATAAGATTGAGGGTTACGCTTTTATCGCCAGGGAATTTGCCCGGCAGTTCCTTGAGGAGTGCCTCAGCTTTCAGGGTATCACCAAGTTCAAGATAGCTCTGTGAAATCTGGAAATAAGGTGTTATGCCCATATATTTCATCTCGGCACATTTCTCGAAGTACTTTATAGCTTCCTGATGTTTGTCTGCATTCATCGCTGCAAGGCCGGCATTATAGTACATACCTGTATCAGTGGCGCCCACGTATTTGTCACTTTCGGTGATCTTTATCTGTGTTTCGAATGATTTGAGAGCCCCATTGTAGTCCTGTGCCTCAAACTGTGCTCCTCCCTGGGAATATAGATCAAGCGCAAGATTGTTGTAGACCATTCCGGTTATGATCCTTTTCTTGGTTCCTCCTTTAGGATCAAGCTCCATGGCTTTTTCGTAAGCTGTGTATGCATCCATCAGCGGATCGGATGAATAAGCTTTAAAGGCTGCGTTTTCTGTCCTGAATACTGCCTGGTAGAATTTTCCCTTGGCAAAGTATGTATTGAACCATTCTGCAGACTTGGGATTGGTTGCGGCCTGGTCGAGTGCTTCCTTGGCTTTATCCAGGACTCCCTGTTCAATAAGGGTAAGAGCACTGGTGACTTTCCCTTTCTGGGCAAAGATTCCTGTCGAGATAAAAACAACTGCTATGAGCAGAAACAACTTTTTCATGATATACTTCTTGTTTGGTTTAATTGTCATTTAAAATTTTTCAAATTTAAAACATTACTATCTAATCTTCAAATTCTTTGCCAAAATCCTCACTATTTTCGTTGGTCGCTGTATCGTTCACATTATCAATAATTTCATCTTCGTCACTTACCAGTACGGTAGCAACTGAAGCAATAATGTCATTCTCTTTCAGATTGATGAGCCTCACTCCCTGCGTGGCCCTGCCCATAATCCTGAGCGCCGAAACGGGGCTGCGCAAAATGTTCCCGAACTGTGTGATGATCATAAGGTCGTCATTGTCTGTCACATCCTTGAGAGCTATCAGCTTGCCAGTCTTATCTGTGATGTTAATTGTTTTGACTCCCTTTCCACCTCTGTTGGTTATCCTGTAATCCTCGATATCCGATCTTTTTCCATAGCCTTTTTCAGAAACAACAAGAATTTCCTTTTCCTTGTTCTCAACGGTTATCATTCCGATAACAACATCAGTTTCCTCATCGGCCAGGCGGATACCCCTTACTCCCGTGGCTGTTCTTCCCATCGGCCTTACTGCACTTTCAGGGAAACTGATTGCCCTTCCTGAACGGACAGCCAGCATGATGTGATGTTTGCCGTTCGTCATCCTTGCTTCCAGAAGTTCATCGCCATCCCTCACAGTGATGGCATTCAGTCCGTTTGTACGCGGCCTCGAATATGCCTCGAGAGAGGTTTTCTTGATAGTCCCCTTCGTAGTGCAGAGAACGATGAAATTATTGTTAATGTAATCGGGATCATTCAGATTCTTTACATTGATATATGCCCTTACCTTGTCGTCGGGCTCGATGGCGATAAGGTTCTGCATCGCTCTTCCCTTCGAGGTCTTTGAACCTTCGGGTATGTTGTAGACCTTCAGCCAGTAGCATTTCCCGTTCCTGGTGAAGAAGAGCATGGTGTTGTGCATGGTGGCAACATAAAGATGTTCTATGAAATCCTCCTCGCGTGTTGCTCCTCCCTTCGCTCCAGTTCCTCCCCTGTTCTGGCGGCGGTACTCGGTAAGCGGGGTTCTCTTTATATAGCCCATATGAGAAATGGTAATGACCATTTCATCGTCGGAGTAGAAATCTTCAGGATTGAACTCCTCTGCATTTGGTATTATCTCGGTACGCCTCTCATCTCCGTATTTTTCTTTTATCTCCAGAAGCTCGTCCTTGATTATCTTCATCTGGAGATCAACATTCTCAAGAACATTCCTGAGATGATCAATAAGCTCCATTATTTCCCTGTACTCTTCCCTCAGCTTGTCCTGCTCAAGACCCGTAAGCTGCCTTAACCTCATTTCAACAATAGCCCTCGACTGGGCGTCTGAAAGTCCGAATCTTTCCATGAGCCTCTCCCTTGCCTCATCAGGATTCTTTGACGATTTGATAATGGCAATGACCTCATCTATATTGTCGCTTGCAATTATCAGTCCTTCAAGTATATGAGCTCTTTTTTCAGCCTGATTCAGGTCGAATTTCGTTCTGCGGATAACAATCTGATGCCTGTGCTTTACGAACTGGTCAATAAGGTCCTTTGTGCTGAGAGTCCTGGGCCTTCCTCTTACCAGCGCAATATTGTTAACATTGAATGATGTCTGAAGGGAGGTGTATTTGTAAAGGTGGTTGAGAACGACATTGGCAGTGGCGTCTTTCTTCAGAATTATGACAACCCTCATACCGTTCCTGTCCGACTCGTCATTTATATATGAAATGCCCTCGAGTTTCTTTTCGTTGATAAGGTCGGCGATCTTCCTTATCATCTCGGCCTTGTTCACCATATAGGGTATTTCCCTGACAATAATGCATTCCCGTCCCGAATGTGTCAGTTCAATTTCGGTTTTGGCCCTTACAACGATCCTTCCCCTTCCCGTTTCGCAGGCATCCTTTATCCCCTGCTCTCCGTAGATTATCCCTCCTGTAGGGAAATCAGGTCCTTTCACGTATCCGAGGATCTCCTCTGTCGTTATCTCCCTGTTGTCGATAAAGGCTACCGTTGCATCTATTATCTCTGAAAGGTTGTGCGGGGGCATGTTTGTTGCCATTCCAACCGCAATTCCTGATGATCCGTTTACCAGAAGAAGGGGTATCCTTGTTGGAAGAACGACGGGTTCACTCAGGGAATCATCGAAGTTTGGCTGAAAATCAACTGTCTCCTTGTCAATATCTGAAAGAGCTTCCTCTGCTACTTTCTTGAGCCGAGCTTCGGTGTACCTCATAGCTGCCGGACTGTCGCCGTCAATTGATCCGAAGTTACCCTGCCCGTCAACGAGAGGATACCTCATTGACCACGTCTGGGCCATTCTTACCATTGCCTCGTATACCGACGAATCGCCGTGAGGATGATACTTTCCAAGCACCTCCCCCACTATCCTCGCGGATTTCTTGTGAGGCTTGTTCGACATCACGCCAAGTTCCGACATCCCGTAAAGAACGCGCCGGTGAACCGGCTTAAGTCCGTCCCTTACATCAGGTAAAGCCCTCGACACGATAACCGACATGGAATAATCAATATATGCCGATTTCATCTCCTCTTCAATGTTTACCTGAACCACCCTTTCTCTTTCTGACATAAACTATTATAATTTAAATAGATAAAACACGTTTATACTTAATCAGTATCCGGGTACGAAAATAGTGATTATTTGGTTAACTGTGAGGGATATCTGTTGCTACTTTTTAACATTAATTGTTTATAATTGGGCATGAAAATTGCCTGTCATATAATGTATTAAAATTAACTTTGAACTTTGGATATTAGGCCTTTTTGTCTTTTAACGACTGACAAAATGGCTTGTTCCGGGAAATCAGTAAAACGGCAAATAAAACTATGGATTCACAATTTTCGCAAAGGGTTAAGGATATTCTGGGATATAGCAAGGAAGAGGCTATACGGCTTGGAAACAGTCATATAAGTCCCGAACACCTGTTTCTTGGAATCCTCAGGGATGGTGAAGGGGTTGCGGTTGAAATACTTATAAACCAGGGAATTGACCTGCTTGTTTTGAAGGGCTCGCTCGAGAAAAGCATTAAAGTCGACGCACCGGTCCCAGTGGCCGACCACGAGATAATTCCGCTTCTCAGAAGCACTGAAAGAATACTTAAGCTTGTTTATCTTGAAGCTAAGTCATTAAAAAGCAACACAATAGATACAGAGCATCTCCTTCTTGCAATTCTGAAGGATGAAAATGCGCTTGTAACAAGGTTCCTCGCTGAACTCGATGTCGACTACCAGTCGGTGAGACGGGTTGTGGAAGCAAGCCTGCCAAGTGCAAAAGCCGACTTTCCCAGGGAAGAGGATGATGAAGGACAGGTTTTCGGAGGCGGACAGGGAAAGGGAGCTTCCTCTTCGTCGGCAAAAACATCTTCCGACACCCCTGTTCTCGATAACTTCGGGATCGATCTTACAAAAGCAGCCGATGAAGGGAGACTTGACCCCGTTGTTGGCCGCGAGAGAGAGATAGAGCGCCTTGCACAGATCCTTTCAAGAAGAAAGAAAAACAATCCTGTCCTGATAGGTGAGCCTGGCGTTGGTAAATCAGCAATCGCCGAAGGTCTGGCGCTGAGAATCACAAAAAAGAACGTATCCAGGGTTCTTTTCAACAAACGCGTTGTCGCGCTCGACCTGGCATCGATAGTGGCAGGAACAAAATACCGCGGACAGTTCGAGGAGAGAATGAAGGCCATTCTCAACGAACTCTCAAAGAACGACAACATAATACTGTTCATAGACGAGATACATACTATTGTCGGAGCAGGCGGAGCCACAGGATCGCTCGATGCGGCAAACATGCTCAAGCCGGCCCTGGCAAGGGGAGAGATCCAGTGCATCGGAGCAACAACACTCGATGAGTACCGTCAGCATATTGAAAAGGACGGAGCCCTCGAAAGAAGGTTCCAGAAAGTGATTGTTGAACCTACAAGCATAGAGGAGACTATCCATATCCTTCATAACATCAAGGAAAGATACGAGGAACATCACAATGTTAACTATACCGACGATGCAATAGATGCCTGCGTAAAACTTACAAACAGGTACATCTCCGACAGACACCTCCCCGATAAGGCCATCGACGCTCTCGATGAATCGGGTTCGAGGGTCCATATCTCCAATATAGTTGTTCCCGAAAGGATACTTTCACTCGAAAGCCAGCTTGAGGATACCAAGAAGGAGAAGATGATGGCGGTCAAGAACCAGAACTTCGAGAAAGCGGCAAGCTTCAGGGACAAGGAGAAGGACCTCCTCGATATGATCGAACTTGAAAAGAAAAAATGGGAAAAGGAACTCGCCGTTAACCGCGAAACGGTTGATGCAGAAAAAGTGGCCGAGGTTGTGGCGATGATGACAGGTGTTCCTGTTCAGCGAATCGCACAGACCGAAGGAACCCGCCTGCTTAAGATGGCTGATGAACTGAGGGGAAGCGTTATAGGCCAGGATGAGGCCATAGAAAAAGTGGTGAAATCAATCCAGCGCAACAGAGCCGGACTGAAAGATCCCAACAAACCTATCGGAACTTTTATTTTCCTTGGACCCACAGGAGTGGGAAAAACTCAGCTTGCAAAAGTGCTTGCCAAGTTCCTCTTCGACACTACCGACAACCTGATCAGAGTCGACATGAGCGAGTATATGGAGAAATTCTCGGTCTCAAGGCTCGTTGGAGCGCCTCCCGGATACGTCGGCTATGAAGAGGGGGGACAACTTACCGAGAAAGTGAGAAGAAAGCCGTATTCGGTCGTACTTCTCGACGAAATAGAGAAGGCCCATCCCGACGTGTTCCATATTCTTCTCCAGGTTCTTGATGAGGGACAACTTACCGACAGCCTAGGCCGCCGCGTTGACTTCAGGAATACCATAGTCATACTTACTTCCAACATAGGAACAAGGCAGATAGCCGAATTCGGACACGGAATAGGCTTTGACACGTCAACACGTAAAGCTTCGAGGGATGCCCAGGCAAAAAGCATTCTCCAGAAAGCCCTCCAGAAGACATTCGCTCCTGAGTTCCTTAACAGGATCGACGACGTAATTATGTTCAACTCGCTCGGCAAGGATGAGATCAACAAGATAATCGACCTTGAACTTAAGGGCCTCTACGACAGGGTTAATTCTCTCGGTTATAACCTTAAGATAGCCACTGCTGCCAGGGATTACATCGCTGAAAGGGGATTTGATGCCAACTACGGTGCCAGGCCGCTGAAGAGAGCCATTCAGAAATACCTTGAGGATCCTATGGCTGAGGTGCTTATAAAAGCTGAACTGAAAGAGGGCGATACCATTTACGCCGGGTTCAGCACGGGAAAATCCGAAATAAGGATAAAGATAGTCAAGAAGAAGGAGGCTGAACTTCCACCTGCCCAATAGGCTTTCCGAAAAGATCAAATTCGGTTGAACCTGTAATAAGGATATCGTAAAAATGTCCGGGGGTGAGATTGTATCCTGCATTTATCAGGACTTCATTATCAACCTCCGGACTGTCATATTCGGTCCGCCCGGTGAAATATTCCCCCTCCCTCCTGTCGATAAGGACTTTCATGATCCTGCCCTCCTTTTCTGCGTTGAGTTCCGCCGAAACCGACTGCTGAAGTTCCATAAGCTCATCAACCCTTGATCTTTTTACCCGCTCAGAGATTTCATCGCGGTAATGCTTCCAGCCGTAAGTTCCTTCCTCATGAGAATAGGGAAATACACCAAGCCTGTCGAAACGGAATTCCCTGATAAAATCCTTCAGTTCCCTGAAATCGCGCGCTGTCTCACCGGGATGACCGGCTATCAACGTGGTCCTTATTGCGGCATCGGGCAGTTCCTGCCTGATCCATCCAAGAAGTTCCCTTGTCTCCCTTCCCCCGTGCGACCTTCTCATAAGCCTGAGCATCCTGTCGGATATGTGCTGGACGGGTATGTCTATATACCTGCAGATGCGCGGTTCCTCCTTCATCATCAGTATGATCTCCCTCTGAAAATTCGAAGGATACAGATAATGAAGCCTTATCCACTCATGCGATTTTATCCCGCAAAGCCTTGAGACGAGCTCCGGCAGCATCTGCCTGCCGTAAAGGTCCAGTCCATAGTAACTGAGATCCTGGGCAATGAGAATAAGCTCCTTTACTCCCGAACGCGCAAGTTTTTCAGCCTCACCAGTGAGTTCTTCGACAGGCCTCGAAATGTACCTGCCCCTGATCAGGGGGATTGAACAGAAGGCACAGGTGCGGTCGCAGCCTTCAGAGATCTTCAGGTAGGCATAGTGATCCGGACCTGTTAGTTTTCTATCAGAAAGGAGATCGCGGCGGACAGTTATCCCAAGCTCCTCAAGGATTCCGGAGAGATCGTTTACCCCGAAGTATTTTTTTACTTCCGGGATCTCGCTTTTCATGGCATCCATGTACCTTTCCGAAAGACAGCCCATCACGTAAAGATTCCTGATCCTCCCCGACTGCTGTGCATTCACATACCTGAGAATGGTCTCGATGCTCTCTTCCCTGGCATCGTTAATAAAACCGCAGGTATTTACGATAACAGTATCGGAGTCGTAGTTGTCGCGGTCGTAAATGACGGAATAACCTCCCGCTTCGATCTGTTTCAGAAGCTTTTCGGAATCAACAGTGTTTTTTGAACACCCCAGGGTAACAATATTTATGGTTCTTGAATTTCCAGATGACCTTTTCACAATCCCGGATTATTTTATTTCTGGATTTTTTCTATGATATTTCAGAATAACTAACTGATTAGTAATGTTATAGAACCAGATATCTGCATTTATTGTTCAGTTTCGGCCCTGGCAAGCTGCTCTCGCAGGTTATTCTGTGTTGCCAGTTTTAAAGAGTGAGTCAACGAACTCGTAAGGATTGAATATCTGCAGGTCGTCGAGTTTTTCTCCAAGTCCTATAAACCTTACCGGAATTTTGAACTGGTCGCTGATGCCGATCACCACTCCTCCTTTTGCCGTGCCGTCGAGCTTTGTTATTGCCATCGCGGTAACGCTGGTCGATGCGGTAAACTGCTTTGCCTGCTCAAAGGCATTCTGTCCGGTCGATCCGTCGAGGACAAGAAGCACCTCATGGGGAGCATCGGGTATTACCTTTTCTATTACCCTTCTTATCTTCGAAAGTTCCGACATCAGGTTTATCTTGTTGTGAAGCCTTCCCGCTGTGTCGATGATAACAACGTCATATTTTCCCGAAACAGCCGATTTCACCGAGTCGTAGGCCACTGAGGCGGGATCAGAGCCCATTTTCTGCTTCACGACCTGAACACCCGTTCTGTCGGCCCATATCTGAAGCTGGTCAATGGCAGCAGCCCTGAATGTGTCGGCCGCCCCCAGGAGGACCTTCTTACCGCCATTGGTGAAATGATGCGCAAGCTTCGCTATTGTCGTTGTCTTTCCCGAACCATTAACACCCACCACCATTATTACATATGGCGAGGACGGCAATGCCGACGAGAAATCGAATTCGGGTCCTGAAATATTCGATTCCAGAAGGGATACCGTCTCTTCCTTGAGTATCCTGTTAAGCTCGCTTGTGTTCAGGTATTTGTCCCTCGCCACCCTCGATTCAATGCGTTCAATTATCCTGAGAGTGGTCTCAACCCCTACATCCGATGATACAAGTACTTCCTCGAGGTTATCGAGGACTTCATCGTCGACTTTCGACTTACCTGCAACGGCGCGGGAAAGTTTTGAAAATACGCTCTCCTTGGTTTTCTCCAGACCCCTGTCAAGAACCTCTTTCTTTTCCTTGTTCCCGAAACCGAACCAGCCCATAAGCCTCAATTTTTATGTTTTCAGTAAAAATAAAAAAAAGCCTTCTCCTGCAACGAAGAAAGCCTTTCATATCTTAATTAAGGTATCCTCTATTTCTTTTCGAAAAAATCCTTAACGTGTTCATTATGAACTATTTCTTCCTTGAACTGATATGCACCCGTCTTTTCTGACTTGGTCATTCTGATGCACTTGGTAAATACTTTACCACTACCGGTCTTGAGTGATGCAACAACTTTCTTTGCCATGATAAAATGTTTTTACTTGATTTCCCGGTGAAGGGTATGTTTCTTGAGTATAGGATTGTATTTCATCCTTTCCATACGGTCAGGCGTGTTCTTCCTGTTCTTTGTGGTAATATACCTCGACGTTCCCGGCACTCCGCTCTCCTTCTGCTCGGTACATTCCAGGATAACCTGCTGCCTGTTGCCTTTAGCCTTCTTTGCCATTTCGTGATATTATTAAAAATTCAAAATGTAACCATTTTCCTTTGCTTCCTTCAGTACAGCGGTTAGGCCTTTCTTGTTGATAAGCCTCATTCCGGATGCAGATACCTTAAGCGTGATCCACCTTTGCTCTTCCGGGTGAAAATATCTCTTTGTAAAAAGATTCGGGTAGAACTTCCTCTTGGTCCTTCTTCTCGAATGCGATACATTATTTCCAACTACCGCTTTCTTCCCTGTTGCCTGACAAATTTTCGACATTTAAATAAATATTTCTGTATGTATCTCAATTCTGAAAATTGAAGCGCAAAATACGTGATTTTTATCTTATTAACCAAATTATTGTGCCAAATTTTTTCAACATAGGCTGAAAACATAGCTTATCCTTTGATAATCTGCTGTCTCAGCATATTAAGGGCAGCCACTGAAAACCTCATAATGTTGATATTACGGTCGGTGCCGTACACAAATTTCTCTGCCACGGTGGCCAGGGATGACGATACAGCGATCCACACGGTTCCAACGGGTTTCTCAGTAGTGCCGCCTGCAGGACCTGCTATTCCCGATATTGCAACAGCATAGTCGGTATTGAGAAGTTTTCGTGCGCCTTCGGCCATTGCCCTGACAACAGGACCTGATACGGCGCCTTCCTCTTCGATGATGTGACTTCCTACCCCAAGCAGGGTAGTCTTCACCCTGTTATCGTAAGCAACAACGGATCCCTTGTAATAGTCACTGCTTCCGGGCACAGAGGTTATCATACGCGCAATATTGCCGCCGGTGCAGCTTTCGGCGGTGCAGAGGGTAAGCTTTTTCTGCCTGAGTATCCTCCCCACAGCCATTTCCATGGTTTCCTCGTTCTCGCCGTAAATGAGTTCCGGAATTGTTTTGTAGAGGTTTTTTACCTGTTCTTCAACTGCATTAACGACCTCATCGCGATTGCTGCCTGTTCCTGTAAGTCTTAGCTTTATGATGCCGAGCGAAGGAAGATATGCAAGACGGACAGGACCGGGAAGAGAGGATTCAAATCCTTCCAGAAGACCGGCAAGAACAGCTTCCGGAGCTCCATATGTCATTATATTCCTGTGTATTATGACTTGCGATGAGTACCTTATCTTCAGCTCCGGGATCACATGCTGGTTCATTATGTACTTCATCTCTGACGGCACACCAGGCATCGAGATGAAGTTGGTGCCGTCCTTTTCGAACCACATCCCCGGAGCTGTTCCTGCAGCATTGGAAAGGATACGGCACGACTCCGGAACGTCAGCCTGGCGGCGGTTGTTTTCATTCATGGGAATCCCTCTCCTGCTCATCATCTGCTCAACCATCGAAAGCACCATGGCATCCGGAATGAGTCTGGTGTTAAAGTATTCACAGAGAGTGGTCTTGGTTATATCATCACTTGTCGGTCCCAGCCCTCCGGTTATAATGACAACATCAGACTTTCCCTGGGTATCGGTCAGCGCCTGGAGAATATCCTCCTTCCTGTCGTGAATAGAGACCTTTCTCTGAACGTCAAAACCCAGAAGGCTGAGCTCCGCTCCTATCCATGCCGAGTTCGTGTCAATTGTCTGCCCTATGAGCAGCTCGTCCCCAATGGTAATTATCTCCGCTTTCATTCATCTGAAATGTTTAATACATGGATCAGTAATCACGGTTATTGTTCCGGTTAAGAGCCCTTTTTATGAAAGCCTCTTCTCTGGTCTAAACCGTAGTGATCATTTTTTGAGCCACGCAAATTTATAAAAAACGCGAAAGCAGGGGTTGAAACCTTGATAAAGTTGTATGGATTACCGGCTCAGCTATGGTCTCTTTCCCAGATGATCCTTACCTGCCTGGCATTTTTCTGGAAATCATCAACAAGGGTTTGAGTCCAGGCCAGCTTATCACCATTGTAGTCGTAGAATTCACACATCATGCAGGATGAAAGAGGTACAAAGATCCAGTAGTAGGAGGCATTGTTCCATTCGTACAAGTATACTTTCGCCCCGTAATAAAAATCATCACTTTCCATCTGGGCGATCTTATATGTTAACCAGACAGGTGTTACGGGGTTATCATCCTCGTTCTTGCTGCACGAAAATAACATGACAGAAAAAAGGATTGCCAGAGCTGTTTTTTTCACAATAATAAGATTTTCATCGTCAGAAACATCCCTCAAATATTGTGCCTTTCAATTTCTGACGCCCTAATGCCTCTTTTTGCTTTAACCCGGGTTTGAAAGATCAGGACCAACAGGGAAATACCTTATCTGCTTTGCGTTGTTTAACCACGGATAACACGGAGGACACGGGTTATACACGGATTATCTCAAAAAATAAAATCCGTGATTTTATCCGTGTAATCCGTGGCAAATATTTAAACAATAGTATTCCTGCCCCGCCAATTGTCAGATGTCAGGACTTTTTTGCGCAATTCATGAAAATGATATTGTACCGGGTAAAATAGTTGACCTGTTACAGCAAATATTTATTGTCGCAGGGTAATTATTCTATTGATTACCAGTGTGATTTATTCTGCTTGCGGCCGGTGACCCTGATGGATTCAAACGACTGTCATATGGATCACAATAAGCCAGACGTTATCTGTTTTTCTGAGGATCAGAAGATTACGTCCAGTAACAGTAACTCCGGCATTCGTTGCCTGGTATTTGCAAAGCAGGGTGGCCAGGTCACATGATGTCTCCATCCTTAATATTTCAATAGAGTCAATTGTCCCACCCATATTCATACCATTCTGGAAGTTGGCGATGAGTTTTTCCCTTCCCACAGCTTCCAGTCCGGCAACATGCGAAGATACATATTGAGCATCAGGAGAGTAGAGCGGCACCAGATTATTTGCATCCTTACTGTTATATGCCTCTTTCCATTGCAGTGTTCTTGCTTCAAAATGCCTGACGAGATCCAGGGAATCTTTCCGTGTTAAATCCTGCCCCCGGAGGGATGTTGTAAATATTGCCAAAGCTGCAAATAAAAAGCAAATGCGCATATTATGTTGCTGTGGTTGTTTCATAAGGTCTGGTTCTAGAATTTTTGAAATATAGACGTATTAAAACCGGAAATGCTGCATTGGGATATTATGGCTTTCTTTCCGGGATTAGCTCTGAAAAACCTGTGGCTATGGTTTAATCAGCCTTTTTTATCCCGATAATTTCACAATCAATGCCAGGGGGGCAATGCTCATTTATGCCTGTTTCCCTGTACATTACTGCTACTCTGTCTCCCGACCTGAAAGCTATGGTTTCTTCAAAATTGACAATTAACTTATCTCCGTTATCAAGATGGATCTGGGAAGCGCAGTATGCCAGACCTCCGCTGTGCCAGACTTCTCCTGTTCCCTGTTTCACGGAATCGTTGCTATCCTCCTTGTTGCAGCATATAATGGCTGATAGCAATATCAGTCCGGATAATAATTTCCTTAACATGGCAATGATATTAACCGGTTTGTTTTATTGTCAGATGCATTTTGTAATCAAATGGTTACTCAGGCATTCCTGATCCTCTTTATTTCCTCAAATTTCTCCTTGATCATTTTCAGATCTTCAAACTGCAGGTTGCTGAGATCCAGTGTCCTTGTCCTGTCAGATAGCTGAAACTCAATTTCGAACAGCCTGATTGTTACCGAGATAATATCTTCCAGCCTGACCGCCTCCGGCTTCTTTGTACCTGGAAGCAGGAATCTCAGTTCCTCTTCATCCCACTCTATGTAAAATTTTCTGACAGACAGGTTTCCTGATCCCATCATAATAAACAACAGTCCCTGTACCGTAAACAGAACAGAATTCCAGTCACCCGACAGAAACCTTGTATTGAATCCGTTGATCAATGCTTTGATGAGGAACAGTATCCCGATACTGGTGAAGATAACACCAAAAGCAATAAAGAACTTTGCAAGAGGCGCTGATGTTCTGAAGACATTAATTCGAGTCATATCACCAGAAAAGTATATTTATCCAATAAAGATATTTATCTTTTGTTGTGCCGGGTATCTCTCCAGTAAAAAAACATTGTTATTCTCTTAACGGGATTTGATTGGGAGGAATCGGTTGCACATGCCAGTCTGCCGGTACTTGTCAGTACTCATAATTTCCTTCAGTATCTGTTTTAAAGATCCACATACCGATTTCTGATTCATCATGTTTTGTTCCAAGTATGATAAAGCCTCCGTCATCAGTGGCTTTCAGATCCCAGCCCTGAGAATTGATATCGGTGCCCATTGGAATGTAAAACCGGTTCCAAACCAGATCGCCATTTGAATCTATTTTTGCGAGATAGCATTGCTGCGATTCATACCCGTTGAAACCCGTGAATACATGATCATTATTTCCGGCCGGCTCTATGCTGGTTGCGCGCGTCTTGAAATTATACCATGAGAAAAACCTGTCCCAGGCTGCTGATCCATTACTTGATATCCTTGTGATGCGGGCCTCCGTAATGTCAAGATCGCCCATTTTAAATCCGGCAATAATAAAACCGTTGTCTGTGGTGACCTCCAATTCACTGACAAAGTTAACTCCCCCTGCAGGATAGGTCTGTGCTGACAAAGTATTCCCTTCGTTATCAATCTTTGTAAGCGTCAGTTCCTGATTGGTTTCGCTTCCACTCGTCCCTGCCATAACATAGTTACCATTCCCTGTACTTTCAATCTGATACAGATATGTCCTCCAATCGGTACCGATTAGTTTCTGCCATTCGCGCTCACCGTTCTCATTTATTTTTATCATTAGTCCCTGTTGCCATGTTTCCTGATCCAGAGTCATGTAGTAGCCGACTACGATGACTCCATTGTCGGGAGTTGATATGAAGGAAATCAGCCCGGTCCGGAAATAGTCAGGCGCTTCGCCGGCAACATATTGCCAATCTATCTCTCCCTGCCGGTTCAGCCTGATTAACCTTCTTTCACCAAGCAGCAGGTATCCATCGTCACGGACCGGTTTAATAAGATATTCTCCTCCTTCCCCGGATTCCAGCGCTATCTCTTTACTCCACTCAATATTGGCGTCAGAATCGAGTTTCACTGCCATCATGTAGTTCTGATCAGGGATATACCCGTTGCAGGCAAGGATGTATCCCCCGCCGGGGCATAGTTCAATATTGTAAGGATAAACCCTGTATTCATTAATTTTGTACCAGACCTTACTGAACATAAGGAAATATTTCTTTGTAACGAAGCTGAAAGGGATGTCCCTGAAGTTGTTTTTAGAGTCAATCGCCCTTATGTAACCTTCATAATGAGTTTCAGCACTCAGGTTCTCATATATGTATTTGAACTGGTTCTTTAAGCCAGATGCTGATACCTGATCATTAATCACTATGGTATAGGTTATGGAATCACCGTCAGCATCGGTGGCTCTTTCCCACTCTATCACTGCTGAGTTATATGATACTTTCGAGACAGAAACGTTAAAAGATTCAGGGGATATGTTTGACTTTGTACTAAACTCAAATTGCACAGTGGTTGAGTTTTTATGACTATCCGTTGCAGTTACAGAACCATTGTAATGTTTTTCGGCCTGGAGGTCCCTGATTTCGAGCGAATAGACATTGTACAAACTTCGGGCTTTCACTTCATTGTCGAGCGCGACTGAGTAAAAAACTGAATCCCAATCCGGATCAATTGCAGGTTTCCATCCGATTTTCACACTGCTCGAAGTATACTCCGAGATAAAAACTTCAAATGGTTCGGGAGCTGAGTTTTTCTTATCAGGCTTCTCGCAGGCGGCAAATCCAATAATGCAAACAAGGAAGAATATCTGACGGGCTTTCATAAGGTTATCCTTCAATTATTTCAGATAAGTATAATGGTATATAAACGTATATGCCAAAGGAGCTTATTGTATTTTGCAAGACAATTTGAACGACTACTTGATTTGTCTTTCAGGTTAATTTATTCTGGTAATATGGTTAATCCAATATTTAGCGGCAAATTCTTTACGATCTATAAGGAATTCCTTAATGTTCAGGAGGCAGAATATGCTAACCAGCAACGGTCTTGAAATCCGGGAATCACGTGTTTCCTGGTGCGGGCTGCCGGTTCGGATAGTGAGTCCTTAACCAGATCCGGGCTTTCTGTCAGGCAGAGTTTCCTTTTATAGTTTTTCGATAACATAATAAATTGACCTGAACTGTGAAGGATCAGCCTTGTAGCATCCGATCTCTTTAATATCACCTTCAAACTGGTCAGTTATTCCGTAATTATCCCTGTTATTTATTTCAGCTTCAAGCTCTTTGTAATAATCATTCCACCAGACATTTTCATCGAGGTAAAGCGAGCCGGCAAGCCTGCATTCATTGTCCCGGATGAATGCACTTTTTTTCTCATGATCCCTGAATTCATCATGTATTATGAAGTAGCCGTGCTTTTTGAGAAGCCTGATCACTTCCTGAAAGCCTTTTTCAAACCCGACAATATTCAGGAACCCTTCAGCGAGAATTATATCGTATTTTTTTAAGCCTCCTTTAAAGTCGAAAAATGAAGTATTCTCGATAGTCAGCCTGTCGCTGAGATTTATGTTGCCGGCTTTTTTCTTCAGCCAGCAAAGAGCTGCGGAATCCGTATCGATGGCAGTAATTGATCCGGAATATTTACCTGCAAGCCAAAGAGTCGGAACACCTGTGCCGCAACCGATATCCAGAATCTCAGGATTGTCAGTTTCAGGGACTGCCGAAAAGGCTTTTTCAAGATATTTTATAAGGCCTGCCCTGCACCTATCCCTTATCCTGAGGTATTCATCTTTCATTTTCCCATTAATTCTGTGAATACAAAATTCTCATTTATTCGTGAATCCAATACAGCCCCCGGATACCGTGAGATCATTTTTCTTCCACGAGGTAAATGAGATTGTCTTCAATCTGATAAAACATAGGAACAATAATAATTTTCGGGTATCTTAAACGCATCCGGACCGTTTCACTGATCAGAAAATCAATTTCATTTCCAATCTCGAACATCGGTGCAAAGTTCATAAAATGCTCTTCAGCCTTCTCCCCGCTCCAGCCGGCATTGTCAATCAAACCATTGATAAATTGTTCTTTCCGTGAGATCAGATTGACCATTCCGCAGTTGTTGTGTCCCACCAGCGCAATGTGCCTTACCTGTCCGACACCGATGGCATATGAAACCTTGAACTCGCTGTACCGTAAATTTGCCCCGCCCGAGCGGATGATGTATGCAAAGTTGTCGGGAATGCGCAGGTGTTTTCTGTTGTCCATGCACATTCCGATCAAAAGCTGGGCTTTTTCGTAACTCTCGGGCGGTCTGTTAAGATTGTGATATTCAAGAAGTAGCCCTGCCGGTGTATTACGGTATTCAGGGAATATGTCATCGGGTGTTGATATTTTTACTAATCTGTGCATTTTGATTTTCCGATTTTCAGGTTTTGTGTCTGCGTAAAACTAATCTTTTTATTGTCAATCAGTATCCGTCAGATTCTGCTTATACGTCAGTTAATCATTTCCTCAGGTCTTTTGATGTGGCCAGTGCTATTACCCTCCCGCTGCTGCCCACGGCATTGTAAAAGTGGTAGACGACCCCGTTCCATTTTATTACCCATGGTTTATGGGCATATTGCTTATCGTATTCTTCCGAAGGAGCCAGAAGGTCTTCCCCATCCCAGTCTGTCCAGTTTATCAGATCGTAGGAACAGGCAAAGCGTTCAAAAGCCCCGGGTTTCCAGAAAGCTCCGAAGTAGAACATAACGTAAACATCACCGATTTTTGCAATCTGCGCATCACCGCAGATGCCTTTTCCCCTGGTAATGACAGGATCTTCTCCAAACCGTTTCCACGACAGCATGTCGTCCGACACTGCCATTCCGATACTTTCGTAGTCTGCTGTATCTCCGCGGGCATTGTAATACATAACAAAAGGATGCCCGGTATGCCTGCTGCTGTCGCGAATGACAAGGCTCTTGAAGATCGTCCTGTTCTCAAACCAGCGTGCATCTTCATCCTCAGGCGACAGAACCGGGGTAATATCTGTTTCCCATTCAACTGCTTCCGTCAAAGCGGTGGTGGTGGCCAGACCGACTTTCAGCGTTCCAGATTCATACCCTGCCGTATTCCCCCCAAGATATGTCATCCAGTATCTGCCGCGAAATTTTTCCGCTGAGTAATCCCCTCCCCAGCCGATGTCAATGAGTGATACATATCCGGCTTTCTGGTTTGCATCCCATGTGTTCTCCGAGAATGACAGTATTTTACCTCCTGGTTTCCATTCAAGCAGATCATCGCTTTCTGATAACCAGGTTTCATAGCCCTGACCGTCAAAAACAATGTAAGTCATGTACCAGGTACCGTTTTCACGGAAGATTGTCGGACTGTCAACCATTTTTGAAGTATCGGGATGCTGAACGACGATACCATATTTATACGGGGTTTTGATCTCATTGAAGATCCTCTCCATCTCTTCCTGCGGAACAGCTCTTTGCAGCCCGGTATCTGTCTGATTGCAGCCGGATAGAAAATATGCCAGCATTGCTGTTAATATTATGAAGTCATTCATTCAGGATGTGTTTGTTTCAGTTTATTGTCAGGGTTAACCTCGAATTTAGAATCATTCTGATTTTCAATTGTCTCAAGATATTAATTTTTACCGGACTAACGTCCGTTTTTTGTGCTATGCACGGGATCTGCACCCCGCAGGGCTTCACGTAATGTTTATCCTCTACGAGGAAAATACGCATTTTCTGTCCTGGATATTCTTTATCGCCTACGGCGAAAAAAGAGATAAGGTATTAATGCACTAATACATATGTCATATGTTTGTGCTATGCACGGGATCCGTAAACCCGTAGGGCTTCAGGTATTGTAGAATTAATACATATGTTTGTGCTATGCACGGGATCTGTAGCCCGTAGGGCTTCACGTAATGTTTATCCTCTACGAGGAAAATACGCATTTTCTGTCCTGGATATTCTACAATACTTTATCGCCTACGGCGAAAAAAGAGATAAGGTATTAATGCACTAATACATATGTCATATGTTTGTGCTATGCACGGGATCTGTAAACCCGTAGGGCTTCAGGTATTGTAGAATTAATACATATGTTTGTGCTATGCACGGGATCTGTAGCCCGTAGGGCTTCAGGTATTGTAGAATAGATTTACCATCAGATTCTTTTACCTCGTAGAGGTTAAACAGCTGAACATTAATCCGGGTAAATGTTCCTGGTTTCATAATTGCATGGTCTGCAAAGCAAATAAATATCCCGCAAAGCTCATTAAAACAATTAAAACAAACAGAACCAAAACTATTATGCTTACCGGTTTCCTTTCAAATCTGTAGAGAATCCATAAGATTGCGATAAAAAGAAAAATCCACAAAAAGGCTTCGGGATACCCGACTATATGCTCCATAAAGGTAAGTCTGGTATAGATGAACCCGTCCACCGAACCAAATGCAGCGGAAAAAGTTGATAATACTGACAAGCCGAAGATCAGAAGTCCTAATTTAAGGAAGCCGGATTTTCCCTCTGTAAATACTTTCCGGAAAGGCAATAGTACCAATGCCATAATAAGGCCCCGGATGATTTGCAGGAAGGGTCCAAGTGCGACTATCGGATCGGTTGTTGGTCTCATGACCAGCGACATTGTTCCGCTTGAAAACAATTCGGCGTAGTTAAAAACCTGCATTGCAAAGATGCCTGCAATAAAGTAGGCAATGACATGAGCTGCGACAACGCGCCATGCAAACTTGAAATTTTCCTTGTTTTGTGATGTCATTTTCTTCTCTGTTTATGAAGTGGTCGATGCTTTTTTCATCATCTGCATTATTTTATAAAGACGTCTTCGATGTCAATTTGCAACAGGTAATAGACAGAAATGACAAAAACTTTCTCAGGAACTTCGCCCCTCTTCGTTCCGTTGTTTGAATTGGTCAGGCATCGGGCACCTGGAGAGATATCCGCTAATGGTGTTTCAGGCTTAAGAAATCGCCGTCAATTATCAGTAAGCGCACTCCCTCTTTACTGATGGATCTGTGTGAACTAAGGTCGTCGGAAACCACATAGGTCATACCCTTTTTAAAAGAGGTAACTTCTCCGTTTTGCATTTCGCTTGTGAATTCTCCATCCAGGCAATGGACGATGTGTCCTTTCTGACACCAGTGGTCGGCAAGATATCCTTCTGAATATTCCACGATCCGGATCCTCAGCCCCGGAAACTGGATTGTCTGCCAGGTAGCAGTGCCTGTCTGGCCTTTGTACTCAACCCTTGGAATACTGTTCCAATCGATTGCATTGAAAAGGATATTGCCGTCATCAGTTATGTTCATTTGACTTATGATTTAATTTTATATTGATAAAAGTTTTCAGATTATATAGTGAGCCTTTTCTGCCTGCAATTTCAACAATTCTGCTGTAAAGGCAGTTTTCCCCTATCCTGTCGGTTGACCCATAACTAGTTTGGTATATAGCCACTATTGCTGATTGTTTGTTTTCCTGTCGCAGTCTGAAGCCATTCGTAAACCTTATATGTCATTGAAGATGTGTCAGTATCGGAACGAATGATCGCATAAACCTCTGTGGTGTATGGGTATGAACGATTTTTAATGGTCTGTCCGGCGGGCTTAACCCCGTCGATGGCGATCGTTTTCAGAAAGATGTCATCAGGCCTGATAAGGCTTATATATATAAACATTGAGTAATTTATTGAGACTTACAACAACCCGGAGCGATTTCTTCGGCAGCACAGGACAGGGTCCGAAGTTAAGCTAAATCGGATCATTAAAGAAGTTTACAGGAGAAGAATATTATTCAACTTTGGTATCACGGGGCGACTGTTTTCGAAGCGTGTACAGGTCATAGCACCGTCCAGGTCAGGATTTGGAGAGATAAATTGCAGATTACCTCGTATTTACATTATGGATGTTGATCTGCACGAATTGATTAACCACGGATTACACGGATTACACGGAAAAAATCACGGATTCATTATTTGAGACAATACGTGTATAACCCATGTCCTCCGTGAAATAAGTGGTTAATCAAGAACCACATTTTTTACCACGAATTACACGGATTACACGGAAAAAATCACGGATTTTTTATTTGAAACAATCCGTGGATAATCCGTGTTCTCCGAGTCCTCCGTGGTTAAAAAAAACCGGCAGGATCTGTATTAGCAGCAGTAGTCTGCAAATATT
>MTKZ01003879.1_pt3 | contig 46936 bp, 43 predicted proteins | sample 1042781 | NCBI WGS metagenome assembly MTKZ01 (sample SAMN06212207, study PRJNA360539) | anaerobic digester metagenome | biome: Wastewater treatment plant; material: sludge; isolation source: anaerobic digester fed with sludge from wastewater treatment plant | place: Denmark: WWTP Viborg ...
TGATCGCAAACCAATTGAAGCCGGCGGACTTGGAAAATTACCAGGCAAAAAGGAAGGCGAAGGGTTACTCGGATTCTTACGTGGACCAGGAGATAGGGGCCGCGAGAACGGTGATCAACAAGGCGTTTGATAACGACCTGATCAGCGGTGATGTCGTGAAGGTTTTCAAACGGGTAAAGAAACTGCTCAAGGATAATGCCAATGCGAGGGACCGGGTTCTAACCAGGGAGGAATTCGATCGGCTAATGAAGGCCCTCCCTTCTCATACGAGGGGTATAGTCGCCACCGGTTTTTATGCGGGGATGCGGCGGGGCGAGGTTTTGAATCTGACATGGGACAAGGTGGATCTGAAAAACCTGGTAATCAGACTGTCCGCCTCGGACACAAAGGATAGGGAAGCGCGGACAATTCCGATTTGTCGCGCCCTCCAAGATGTGCTCAAGGACATTCCCGTGGCCATCCACGACAACCATGTGTTCCTTTACAAGGGGAAGCCTGTCAAAGACATCCGAACGGCTTTGAAAAGGGCTTGCCTCGATGCCGGTATTCCCTATGGACGGGGCGTAAAGGATGGGTTTGTCTTCCATGATACCCGTCACTGTTTCAATACCAACATGCGGAAATCGGGTGTTCCGGAATCGGTTATCATGAAGATCACCGGACATTCAACAAGGGAGATGTTCCTCAGATACGATACGGTTGATGACGCGGATACAAGGAAGGCTGTCGAGCAACTTGAAGGCTTCCTGAAAAGTAGTGACCAAAGTAATGACCAAGCCCCTGAAAAGGAAAAGGGGGCTAACCCAACTTCCGAGCTAACCCCCCGTTTTTCTTATGGTGCCGAAGCCGGGATTTGAACCCGGACAGGCGTACGCCCACTAGACCCTGAACCTAGCGCGTCTACCAATTCCGCCACTTCGGCAATTTTCGATCTCTCTACACCGATCGGATCGGCCTTGTCAAGGAAAATTGAACTTGAAATTAAATCTGATAATGCTATGTTAGCCCGCCCGAAGGACAACAGAGCCATTCAGGAAAGCGCAATGAAAGTATTTCGAGACTTAGACCAGATCCCTGAAGAATTCAGAGGCGCCGTCGCGACGATCGGGAATTTCGACGGTGTCCATCTCGGTCACCGGCATATCTTCGCAAGAGTCGTCACGGAGGCTGCCCGGAACGGCTCCAAGGCCGTCGGGATCACTTTCGAGCCGCACCCGAAGATGATCCTTCGTCCGGAGATCCGGCCCTTTTACCTGATCACATCCCTCGATGAAAAGATCGGGCGGATCGCGGAGACGGGCATCAACGGCCTCGTGCTCATCCACTTCACCCGAGAATTCTCACAGACAACGGCAAAGGACTTCATCTGCTCCATCCTCTGGGAGAGGCTTCGCATTCGAAAGCTGTTCATCGGACACGATTACACCTTTGGCAGGGGCAAGGAGGGGAATGAGGCTTACCTGGCCGCCTTTGGAGAGCGGCTGGGGTTCGAAGTCGAGGTCATCGGCGCCTTCCGGGCCGGAGACGAAATCATCAGCAGCACCCTGACCCGGAACACCATCCTGAAGGGGGACGTCGGAAAAGCAGCCACTTTCCTCGGCCGGCCCTACAGCATCAGCGGCCTGGTGATCGAGGGATACCGGCGCGGTCGGAGTCTCGGCTTTCCCACCGCGAATGTCAAACCGGACAAGGATCTGCTCCCCGCCCGCGGGATTTACGCCGTCCGCGTGCTGCTGGGGGGGAAGACATACGGCGGCGTCCTGAACATCGGCTTCAATCCGACCTTTTCCGACACGGCGCTTTCCGTCGAGGTCTATCTTTTCGATTTCAACAAGGACATCTACGGAGAACGCCTGGAGATCCTCTTCATCGAGCGGATCCGGGACGAGATCAAGTTTGACGGACCGGCGCAGCTCGTCGAGCAGATCCGGCGGGACGTGGCAAAAGCCGGGATGATCCTGTCCGGCAGCGGCTGAGCTTATCCGTCATGAGGATCCGCGATCTGCACCGCTGGGATGTCACTTACTCCGAAGCCGTCGCCATTCAGCGGGACCTCTGCGGGAAGCTGATCCTTCGGAGCAGGGCGGACCGGGCGGCCCCCGGACTGATTGCCGGCGCGGATGTTTCCTACGGGAGAGGCAGCGATCTCTTTTTTGCCGCCGTGGTGCTGCTGACCTATCCGGGGCTGGAAACGGTTGAAGAAAGATATGCCGTTGAAAAAGCCCCCTTCCCCTATATCCCCGGACTGCTGAGCTTCCGGGAGGGACCGGTCCTTCTGAAGGCGTTTGCCGGCCTGGAGCACGATCCCGACCTGGTCATCTTCGACGGACAGGGCATCGCCCACCCGCGGGGATTCGGGCTGGCTTCGCACCTGGGGTTGTTTCTGGATGTGCCCGCGATCGGCTGCGGGAAGAGAAGGCTGGTCGGCTGCCACGGGGAAGTGGGAAACGGCCGGGGGGAGCACGTTCCGCTTGTCTTTGAAGGGCGTACTGTCGGAGCGGTCCTGCGCACCCGTACCGGAGTCAAACCCGTTTTTGTGTCTCCGGGGCACCGGATCGGCCTGGACGACTCCGTTGAAGCGGTCCTGAACTGCTGCCGCGGCTATCGGCTTCCCGAGCCGGTTCGGAAGGCGCACCGGGCCGTGAACCGGCTGCGCCAGTCCCGGCAGGGCGCCCCTTAGAGCCATGGCGGCTCGCTACCTTCCCAGAATCACCTCTCCCGTGTCGGTGAAAAGCTTGGCCGGAAGCTGAAAGATGTTCTTGAAAATGTCGAAGATTCCTCTGGACATGGACTTGACGGGAATGACCGTCGCCTCGACATCGCCGACGGGTCCTTTCAGCTCGAAATACACCGAAATGACGTTTCTGTTCTTGTCGGTCAGGATCCACCCGACCACCGGGATCAGGCTGACCACCTTGTCCACGGTCTGAAGGGGCTGCACGCCGACCGTGGTTTCGAATAGCTCCATCCGGACGATATCCAGGTTCCCCACCGCCACCAGGTTCATCGCATCGCTTTTCACAAGGCAGTCTTTTGAGGACAAGATCCCGTCCTTGAATGAGAGCGTCGCCGTGATTCGGTCGTAGGGCATGCCGCCCACGGCCATGTCGGGAAGCTGAAGTTTCAACAGTTGCGAAACGTTGAGGATGGAGAAAATCTTGGAGAGGGCGGAAAATTTTTTCAGTGTACCCTTTTCCATCTGGACGCGGACGTTCCCCAGAAGGGTTTTTTTCAGTTCTTCCGCCTTTTCGCCCTTGGCCGTCAGGTCGCCCTGCGCGGACAGGGACCCGGTGATCAACCCCTCTTGAATGTCAAAAAGCTGAAAACACTGCTCGAGGGAGAGCTTGTCCAGCTTGAAGCCGGATTGATAGCGGGGGGAACCGCCGTTGGCCAGATCGATCCGGCTTTTTCCGCTGATTTTGCCCCCCAAGGCCAGGAATTCAAAGCCGTCGAGGTAGAGAATGTTTTCTTCCAGCGCCAGAGCGGATTGCAGTTTCCGGAACGGGACCTTGCCGATTTTGCCGGAGTCGACGCTCAGATCGGCCTTCAGCCGGATTCGTGAAGGAAGGGTCTTCGTCTTTCGGGTCGAATCCAGTTGCGCAAGGATCAGCAGATCGCTCGTATCCAGATAGGGGGAGGCAAGCGTCATTTCGATTTTCGGGCTGTCCAGATCGGCGATGAGCCCTTTGACGTTCACGATGGAGTCGTTGAGGTGAAACATCATCGAGGAAATGTGCAGGTCGCTGCCCGTATATGTGGCGCGTGCGCTGATGTTTTTCAGCCGGACGGACTGTTTCGGGTGGCGCAGGCCAATGTCCGCCACGTCCAGGTCGGGAGAGGAAAAGGTCAGGGCGTAGACCGGTTTTTTCAGATGGGTCATCATGCCCTTCAGGGAAAGCGGAGAACTGCCGAGCTGAACATTGAGCCGGGAGGTCTCGATCCGGTCGCCCCTGAAGCGGATATTCCCGTTCACATGGGTGAGCGGCTTCACGAGGTCGGACGGTTCGAAAGAAGCCTCCGCGAGGATTGCGTCGCCGCTCCAGCGCCACTCGGCCGGGTTTCCCGGCGCGCCTTCCGCCCGAGCGGATGCCTGAATCTGTCCCCGCGGTTTGAACCCGCGCAGACGCGGCAGCACCGGGGCGACATCCTCCATCCGGATCGCGTTGGTGCGAAACTCCAGGTCGATTCTTCCCTTGCCCCCATGCCGGTACTTCAGGGAACCGTCCAGCGCCAGGGGAGCGAGTTCGTAGTGAAGATCGGACAGCTTGATCTCACGGACGTTCAGGTTGCTTTTGAAGGACAGGCGGCTGGTCCTGCCGGCGGGTTTGTGAATCAGGTCTGAATAGCCGTAGGCCGCCGATGAGAGGTCCCAGACGGCGTTCAGGTTGTAGTTGTCCGTATAGCCGTTCCCGGAAAGGTGGAGCGTGGATTTTCCGTCATAAAAGATCTCGTCTTCGAGTTCATCCCGGAAAAGCCAGTCCACTGCTTTGGCCGTCGGGGTCATGGTCATCGTAAAGGGGTAGCGCGTCGGCGATGCCAGGCAATAGTCGGCCAGTTTGCCCTCCAGGCTGAAGGGGGCATCTCCGAATTGACCTTTCATGCCGCTCAGGATGAAGTCCGGCCCCTTGAGCTCCAGGGTGCCGGAGATGCCGCTGAAGTCCGGGATGTCCGGTCCGTACTTCAAAAGTCCTTCCTCCGCGCTGCCCCGGATGTAGAGGACGTTGGCATTGTCTCCCTTTTCCATGTGGGCGATCTGGCTGATGCGGCCGTAGAGACGCCCCTCGTCCAGTCGGAATTGTCCGCCCTTGATTTTCTGTTCGATGAAATCGGCCACGTCTTTGGGGATCACCCCGTAGGGAATGTAGTGGCTGTAGGACTCCCAGGAAATCGGGGTCGTCACGGCCCTCGCGTCGATGAGGATGTCATCTGTGTGGAGGTCCTTCAGCAGGCAGCTTCCCCTGACGTTCACGCCGTCGACATGGACGTCCAGCATCTCCACCGCAAGATCCCGCCGGTCGAACTTCATCTCGTAGCGGGCCTCGACCGTCCCGGGTTTCAGGGGAGCGTGGAATATGGGGGGGTAATCGAAGTTCAAGTCGCGCAGGGTCAGGGTTCCCCCGGAGGTGAATTCATGGAAGTTTCCCTTGTAGCGGGTGTCCATGTCCAGTTGGCCGGTGATTTTCCTGAAGGGGACGTAGCGGCTGTAGTAAGGCCAGTACCAGCCGACGTTCAGGCGCTCCGCGCGGATGGACGTGTCGATCCGGCTGCTCAGGATCGGCTCCGTGCTGCCGGAAATGTCGAGTGTTCCCGCCAGCGCGAGCTTGCCGGATTTGGATTCGTCGTCGACAGTCGCGCTGATCCGGAAGGCCGCCTTTCGGCCCCGCTCCGGATGGTCGATGCGGAGATCCAGATTTTCGAGGGTCGTGGTCAATCCTTCGGGGAGGATCTGCCGGTCCGTGAATGAAAGCCGGCCGTTTCGAATGATGATCCGGCGGGCCTTCAAAGCGATCCGGTCCTTCTTTTCCTCGAAGAGATTGCCGATGTTGAAGATGCCGGACCGGTCCCGGATCAGATGGATCCGCGGGTTCTCCATCTCCAACCGGCGCAGGACGACATTTTTCTTCAGCAGGGGCAGGACGGCAAGCTTGAAAGTGACCCGGTCGGCGGTGATGAAGTCGGAAGCGCCGTCCTTCTCCCGGATGACGACCCCGGTGAAGGTGAAGGTAGGCTGCAGACGGAATGAAAGGGAACCTTCGCGGTACAGGACTTCCCGGTCGAGGGCGGTCCGCAGCGCATGGAGCAGATCCTCCCGGTGGGTGTCCAGGTTCAGAAAACGGGTGGCGATCATCCCGGCCAGAACGGCCAGCGCCAGCGCGACGACCGCGGCAGCCAGGAGAAGGGTAATTTTTTTCTTTTTCGTCATCGTGTCCGCTTGACGCGCCGCGATGCCCGAGCGATGAGCGTCTTCCTTCCCCTTCAAGGAAGGGTTCTCAAGGCTGCCGGTAGCGCGACATGATCTCGGTCCGGGTCAGCACGGCATCGACGCGACCCGTGTGAGCCAGGATGTTTTCCCGCCCTCCCTCTTCCCGGTCGATGAGGGCGATCACGCGGTCGATCGCCAGCCCCGCCTCCCGGGCCCTCTCGATGGCCGTGATCGTGGATCCGCCGGTCGTGATGACATCGTCGATGATGACGACCCTTTCGCCGGCCTGGACGTTCCCCTCGAGGGCTGAACGGGTCCCGTGCGCTTTGACGTCCTTCCGGACGATGAACGACTTGATCGGCTTTCCCTTCTGGTAGGAGATCACCGCCAGAGCGTTGGCGATCGGATCGGCGCCGAGCGTCAGGCCGCCGGCGGCCGTGACATCCGCTTCGGCAAGCATTGCGAAGACGATCTCGCCGATCAGGTTCATGCCCTCCGGGTCCAGGGTGGTCGGCTTGCAGTTGAAGTAGTAGTTGCTGGTCCGGCCCGAAGCCAGCGTGAAGGGCGGGTCGTCCCGGTATTTGAAGGATTTTTCGATGATGATGTCGGCCAGTCTCTGCTTCATGTCGCGGATGTCCATCGGTCGCAACGCCCTCCCTAAGAAACGGAATCGTCTTCCTTCAGGACAAACTTCACCGGCACGTCCACCCACATGGCCACGGGTTTGCCCATTCTCCGTCCCGGATCGAATTTCCAGCGCCTGACCGCCTCCAGCGCGGACCGGTCCAGCGACGCGTATCCGGAAGATTTCTTGATCGTCAGATTCTCCACCCGGCCGTCGGCGGCGACCTCGGCGGCGAGCAGGACCATCCCTTCATATCCTCTGGACCGGGCAACGGCGGGATATTCGGGATGTGCATTAACGCGGTAGCGCGGCGTGGCCGTGGCGGTCGATTCATTGCCCTCGGATCGATTCGAAGACCCGGGTTGCGGCATCCCTCCCGGCTCGCCGTCCGGCAGCCCGCTGCCGGAAGCGAAACCGGCCGGCAGCTCCAGGCTTACGGTCTGAAATTCCGTTGGTTGTGGCGCGTCCTGCGCCCGGGCCGCGGGCATGTCCGACGCCCGCTGCGTCAGACGGGGAAGGGAAGCCGCGGCGGCGGGCAGCCTTTGCGCGCCGTCTGTCCGGCTCCCGGCGACGGCCGGGGCCGGTGAAGCCTCCGTCTCCGCGGGAATCCAGGATACATGGAGGACACGGGGCGCTTCGCGGCGGCGGGGGATGTCCGGCGCGGCGAAGGCGACGGAAAGAATGAACAGTCCGGCCAGGGCGGCATGTAGGCCCAGGGAGGCGCAGGCTGCCCGGAAGGCATCCCTATTTTCGGGAAATATTTTCATCTTCGGATCGGATCAGCTTTTCCAGCACCCGGACCGCCTCGACGCCGTCCCGGGCGTAGGACGCCCCGAGCGAATCGGCATAGGCTTTTGTCACGACGGCGCCACCGAGCAGGAAGCGACCGCGCATCCCCGCCTGAGCGGCCCGGTCGATCACCTCGCGCATCCGGACCATCGTCGTCGTCATCAGGGCGGAGAGCCCCACGACATCGGGCTTTCGTTTCTTCATCGCGACAAGGATGGCCTGCGCGGGGACGTCCTTGCCCAGGTCGATCACCTTGTATCCGTGGTTTTTCATCATCAGGGCGACGATGTTCTTGCCGATGTCGTGAATGTCCCCCTCCACGGTGGCCAGCAGAACCGTGCCCCGCTGCCGCCGGGACGATTTTTGCCGGAGCCTCGGTTCGAGATGGCCGACGCCCTCGCGCATCGCCTCGGCGCTCGCGATCAACTGGGGCAGAAAGTAATTTTTCCTGTCAAACCGGTTGCCGACTTCGACAATGGCCGGGATCATCACCTCATCCACCAGGGTGGCAGGCCCCGCGCCCGCGGCGAGCGCCTGGTCGATCAGCGACACGATGTCCTCCCGGTTTCCCTCCAGGATCGCCTGCCGGACCCTGCCGCTCGGGTCAATCTCGACCGCGGCCGCTCCGGTCGCCGGTTGCGGGGCGAGGGCGAAGTGCCGGATGTAGGATGCCGCGCCGCGGTCCCGCTGCGTGAGGACGTCCCCGGCCCGCCGGACATTCATCAGCTCCTCGCTCGCCGGATTGACGATGGCCATGGTAAGCCCCAGGGACTGCGCCATCGCCAGGAATGCCGCGTTGATCCAACGGCGCTCCGGCATGCCGAAGGATACGTTGGAAAGCCCGAGAATCGTCCCGCATCCGTATTTCCCGGCGCACCACCGAACCGTTTTCAGGGTTTCCGCGGCGGCCCGGGGATTGGAGGCGACGGTCATGACCAGCCCGTCCACGATGAAATCTTGTTTTGTCAGACCGTGGCGGCGCGCCGCCCGCGCGACCTCGCGGATGATGCCGATCCTCCCTTCCGCCGTTTCCGGGATTTCCCCGTCGGTCAGCGGCAGCAGGATGAACATGGCGCCGTACTTGGCGGCCATCGGCAGCAGCTTCCGCATCTTTTCCCTTTCACCGGATATGGAGTTGATGAGTGCCCGGCCGGGATAGAGCCGAAGGGCCGCTGCGATCGTTTCCACCCGGGGGGAGTCGATCACGAGGGGCAGCACCGTTCCGGCGGACAGGATGCCGATCGCCTGCCGGATCGTCTTGACCTCGTCGATGCCGGGCGTGCCCACATTGACGTCCAGCAGATCGGCGCCCTGCCGCTCCTGCTCCCCGGCAATCTGGCGGACCAGGGTCATTCTCCCTTCCAGCAGCTCCTGCTGCAGGGCCTTTTTGCCGGTCGGGTTGATCCGCTCCCCGACGATCATCAGGGGGTTGTCCGGGTCCAGGATCCGGTGATGGCGGGACGAGCTGACCGCGCTGATGGACCGGATGCGGGTGGGCAGGGGGCGGGTCTTGGCCAGGGACCGCTTCAGGGCGCCGATGTGGGCCGGCGTGGTCCCGCAGCATCCGCCGATCAGGTTGACGCCGGCCTCCGCAAAGGGTTTCGCGAAGGCCGCAAACGCCGGCGGCGTCATGTCGAAGACCGTCTCCCGGCCGGCCAGTCGGGGCATCCCGGCGTTGGGTTTGGCGACCAGGGGGACCGTGGCCCGGGGTTTCATGGCGGCGATCAGGGGGATCATGCCGTCCGGTCCGGTGGAGCAGTTGCACCCCACCGCATCGGCGCCGAGGCTCTGCAGCGTGATGAGGGCGGTCACCGGGTCGGTGCCGTTGAGCGTCCGCCCCTCTTTTTCGTAGGTCATGGTGACCATCGTGAAGAAGTCGGCGCTTTCGCGGACGGCCAGAAGAGCAGCCCGCGCCTCCTGGATGTCCATCATGGTTTCGATGACAAAGAGATCCACGCCGCCTTCGAGGAGGCCCCGGACCTGTTCCTTGAAGAGATCGACCGCCCGTTCGAATTCAAGCTCGCCGAAGGGTTCGACAAAACGGCCGGTGGGACCGATGTCCCCGGCGACGAGGATCGTTCTCCCCAAAGCGGCCTTCGCCAGCCGCGCCAGCTCCCGGTTCACCCCGCGGACGTCATCGATCCCGTATTCGCCCAGCTTCGGACGGTTGGCCCCGAAAGTGCAGGCGTACACGATGTCCGCGCCGGCATCCGCGTAGGCCCGATGGATCGCCTGGATGACCTCCGGGTGATCGACGCACCAGGCCTCCGGGCAGACGCCGGAAGGCAGCCCGCGCCGCTGGAGCTCCGTGCCCGTCGCCCCGTCCAGGAGCAGGATCTTTTTTTCCAGCAGCCCGGTGATCTTCGCTTTTTTCGTCAATGTGCCTCTCCCCCGTCGTGTTTCGGTCCGGCCGGAATGCGGCAAAAATCGCGGCGTCGGCATTCGGCCATGTTTCGAGCCCTGCGGCCGGGTCGTGCTTCACCGGATCAGGCGGACCTGCCGTCAGGCGACAATGCCCGTGATCGCCGTGACCGACTTCTCCGGGACGAGGATGCAGTGATCCGTGATGGTCACACCGATTCTTTCCAGGTCCAGAAGGCGGTGCATGGACTGCTGGCTTTCCAGCGGCAGATCGCCGTAGCCGGCGGAATAGCGGGCGGGCAGCAGCCTCCTGCCTTCCCGCCGCAGGCTCCCGTTCTCATAGCCCATGATCCAGTCCAGCGCCGCGTCGGTGATCTCGCTGGCCGCGGCGTCCAGGACCACCCCGCGGGTTACGTTGCGCCCCGCCGCGTCGGCCCGAATCTCCCGCATGATCTCCGGGCCGGCCGTTGCCGCCATCAGGAGCGCCTCGTCGCAGGCGCCGACGAACTTGAAAAGCCGGCGGCTCTCGAAGACCGTGCCGTCGGGAAAGACGAGGCTCGCGATCCCTTCACGGCGCAGGGGCAGACGGAGTGCCGCGCCCCGCAGACGGATCAGCGAAAGGGCCCTGTCGATGGATGCGTCCGTCTCCGCTCGCTCCCGCGGGGAAAGGCCGGTCACGCCCCTGCGGTAACCCAGACGGCGATAGATTGCCTCGTAAGGCGTCGTCACGGTGATCGCGTCGAAATAGCGGACGGGACCCATGCGTCAGGAACCGAGTCGGTGAGTCATGTCTTCAGCAGGCCTGCCACCCGGTCTCCCATTGCAGCGGTGCCGACCAGTGTGGTTCCTTCGTGATAAATGTCCCGGGTCCTGAATCCCTCCCGCAGAACCTCCCGCACAGCCGCTTCGATGAGGGCCGCCGCGTCGGTCATGCCGAAAGAGTGCCGGAACATCATGGCGACGGACAGGATCGTTGCCAGCGGGTTGGCGATGTCCCGTCCGGCGATGTCCGGGGCGGAGCCGTGGATCGGCTCGTAGAGGGCATGGGGTCCGCCGAGGCTCGCCGAGGGTAGCATGCCGATGGAGCCGGTCAGCATGGCCGCTTCGTCGCTGAGGATGTCCCCGAACAGGTTGGTCGTCACGATGACGTCGAACTGCGCGGGGTTTCCGATCAGTTGCATGGCGCAGTTGTCCACATACATGTGCCGCAGCTCGATTTCCGGATAGTCGCGGCCGACCTCCGTCACCACGTCCCGCCAGAGCTGCGTGGTCTCCAGGACATTGGCCTTGTCCACGGAAACGACCTTGCCGCGGCGCTGGCCGGCCATCGAGAAGGCGACCTTGGCAATGCGCCGCACCTCCTCTTCCGCATAGACCATCGTGTTGATGCCCACGCGCCGGCCTTCTTCAAGCCGCACGCCCCGGGGCCTGCCGAAGTAGATGTCGCCCGTCAGCTCCCGGATGATCAGGATGTCGATGCCCCGCACCGTGTCCCGTTTGAGCGGGGAGGCTTCCAGGAGATCGTCGAAAACCGTGACGGGCCGCAGGTTGGCGAAGAGGCCGAGCTTTTCCCGCAACCCCAGCAGCGCCCGTTCGGGCCGGACGCTGTAGTCCAGGGATTCCCACTTCGGCCCGCCCACGGCGCCCAGCAGGACGGCATCGCTGCCACGCGCCAGCTCCAGGCTCTCTTCCGGAAAGGGCGTGCCGCAATCATCGTAGGCCGCGCCGCCGATCAGGCCTTCCCGCAGGTCGAGGGCCATGTCCCGGCCCGCCGCCACGATGTTCAGGACTTTAACGGCCTCGCGGACGATCTCCGGCCCGATCCCGTCTCCAGGCAAGACGCATATTTTATGGGTTTTCTTTTCCGACACCGGCAATGATCCCGAAGCGGCCCGTTATGCCGGCTTCCGGCCTCCCTTCGCGATGTGTTTCATCAGCCCGCCGTCTTCGATCAGCTCCTGCATGAACGGCGGGATGGGCTGCACGCGGATCGGGTCTCCTCCCGATGCCGCCGGCACGATCTTCCCCTCGTCTCCGTCCACCTCGATCTCCTCGCCGTCCGCCACCCGGTCGAAAAGCGCCTTCGATTCGAAGATGGGCAGACCCATGTTGAAGGCGTTCCGGTAGAAAATCCGGGCAAAACTCCCAGCGACCACGCAGGCAATCCCGGCCGCCCGAAGGGCGATCGGGGCATGCTCCCGGGAGGACCCGCAGCCGAAATTCTCGCCGGCCACGATGATATCCCCGGGCCTGACTTTCCCGGCGAAGCCCGGATCGGCGTCTTCCATGCAGTGAGCTGCCAGGAACGCCGGATCGGTCGAATTGATGTAGCGCGCCGGGATGATCAGATCGGTGTTGACATGATCCCCGAACTTCCAGACTCTTCCCCTAAACCTCATAATGGCGGCACCCCCTTCAGCTCGTTCGGACCGGCGATCCGGCCCAGGACGGCGGAGGCCGCGGCGACGGCCGGGTTGGCCAGAAAGACCTCGCTCCCCGGATCGCCCATGCGTCCCACGAAGTTGCGGTTCGTCGTGGCCACTGCCCGCTCCCCCCCGGCCAGGATGCCCATATGGCCGCCCAGGCAGGGGCCGCACGTGGGCGGGCCGATGACGGCCCCTGAGTCGAGGAAGATATCGAACAGGCCCTCCGTCATGGCGGTTCGGTAGATCTCCGGCGTTGCCGGGATGACGATCAGCCGGACGTAAGGGGCGACGCTCCGGTTTTTCAGGATGTGGGCGGCGATCCGCAGGTCCTCGATCCGGCCGTTTGTGCAGGAGCCGATGAAGACCTGGTCGATCTTGATGGAGCCGACCTGGCTGATCCCGCGGACATTCGAGGGCAGATGGGGAAATGCCACTTGGGGCTCGATCGCGCCGACGTCGATCTCCTGGACGGAGGCGTAGGCGGCGTCGGGATCGGAATCGTAAAAGGTGGAATCCCGCTCCGCCCGGTACCGGACATAATCCCGGGTGACTTCGTCGGGGACGAAGATGCCGTTTTTTGCGCCGGCCTCGATGACCATGTTTGCGATGGCGAAGCGGTCGGCCATGTTCAGATCGCGGACCGCCTCGCCGGTGAACTCCATTGCCCGGTAGGTGGCGCCGTCCACGCCGATCCGTCCGATGACGTGAAGGATCAGGTCCTTGCCGAACACCCAGGGGTTCCTTTTGCCCTGAAAAACGACCTTCATCGTTTCCGGCACCTTGAACCACAGCTCCCCCGTCAGCATGGCGGAGGCCAGGTCCGTGCTGCCCACGCCCGTGGCGAAGGCCCCCAGCGCGCCATATGTGCAGGTGTGGCTGTCCGCGCCGATCGCCAGGTCGCCGGGGACGACAATGCCCTGCTCCGGCAGGAGGGCATGGCACACGCCGGTCCGGCCGCCCTCGTAATAATGGCTCAGCTTGTGCTCCCGGGCAAAATCCCGAAGGATTTTGCTGTTTCCGGCGGACTGGATGTCCTTGTTCGGTGTGAAGTGGTCGGGTACGATCACGACCTTGTTGCGGTCGAAGACCTTGCGCCCCCCGGCATTTTTGAACTCCGCGATGGCGATGGGGGCCGTCACGTCGTGCCCCATCGCGATATCCACCTGCGCGTTGATCAGCATGCCCGGTTGAACCGCATCGAGGCCCGCGTGCTTCGCCAGGATCTTTTCCGTGATCGTCATGCCCATGCCGTCCGTCTCCCGCTTTTTCTCATTGAGGCATTCATACGCCATTCTATTTTTTTATTCAATGGCGAAGTCGCGAAGCGGTTCCGATGCAAAATGTCCGGCACCGGCCCATGCGCCGGGCCGGGTCTTCGCAAAGTACGGATGCGCAGGCGGCGCCGTCTCCCTGAGGGGGCTCGAAGCCGGGCGTTTTCAAGGTTTTTTTCCGGAAAATATGATAAGGTAATACATCAAGACTGTCTTGAAGGCCGGTCCGGTACCGTTGAATGCCATCCCGCCTTTGGCTGAGGGGACGGAAGCGACAAAAGCGGACAGCAGGAAATACATTCGCATGCGGGATCGGGCGAATGCGAGTGAAGTCATATTCCGGAGGTGATCATGCGCGCGACCGATCTCGAAAAATACTGTGAAATGGCCCGGCAGGCGGGCGCCACCCAGGCCAGAATCATCCACCCGGGCACAGTCGTTACGGCGCCGTGGGTCCGGCTCAAATGCCTGCACGGCTGCCCGTACCGGCACCGTTACAGTTGTCCGCCGGAGACCCCCACGCCTGCGGAGATGCGGGAGATCCTCGATTCATATCGCCGTGCCATCCTGTTTCACGTGGAGGCGCCCTATTCGCGGGAACGGGGTAAAAACATGGTGGCCTATCTGGACGGACTGGTCAAACTGGAAGGCGAACTTTTCAAGGACGGCTATTACAAGGCCTTCGTCCTGCTGGCGGGCCCCTGCGTACTCTGCAAGGAATGCGGCAAAGCGGAGGGCATTCCCTGCCGCCTGCCCGCGAAGTCCAGGCCTTCGATGGAAGCCTGCGGCATCGATGTCTACCAGACCGCGCGCAACAACGGCTTTTTCATCGAGACCCTGAGGGAAAAATCGGAGACGCAGAACCTCTATTGCCTGATGCTGGTCGACTGAAGGGCGGTCGGCATTCGGCAAGTCTCTTCACTGCACCGGTCTCGACACCGAAACGGTTGGATCGTTTTTGAAGAAAGAGCGGCAGCCCATCGAATGAAAAAGATTGGAGGCACGCATTTCCAGAAAAAGGAGGAGGTTGAGCCATGATCAGAGGCACCGTGACAAGCCAGGGCAGTTATGCCGACGGAAAGGACATCTGCATCATCATCATCTCCAGGGGAACCTCGGCGCCCCTTCCTCACCAGCATGGAGAGAAGAAAAAGATCTATCTCAATATCGGGAATGAAACGTATAAAGCCGGCGTCCATGAAACCATCAACGGGGGCATCTGGCTGTCATCCGTTCTGTTCAGGGAAGGCCTGAAAAGGGAAAAGAAAAGGCTGGTCGACGCGCTGGCCGAAGTTCACATTTTCAAGGGAGACAAAATCACATTATCCCCTGACGAGAGCGGTTCTTTCATCCTTGAGATGTTTGAGGAATAGACGAAAGGGCAGCGGCATGTCCTCATTCGTAGCGCAGGGCATCGATGGGGTTGAGCAGCGATGCCTTGTAGGCGGGATAGAAGCCGAAGAAGATGCCCACCAGCCCGGAAAATCCGAAGGCCAGCAGGACGGCCAGGGGTGACACGACCGTCGACCAGCCCGCCAGCGCCGTCAGGATCTTGGAGCCCGTAACCCCGGCGATGATGCCCGCCACGCCCCCGATCAGCGACAGGGTCAGCGCCTCGATGATGAACTGAAGGCGGATGTCCCAGGTCTTGGCGCCGACGGCCATGCGGATGCCGATTTCGCGGGTTCGCTCCGTGACGGACACCAGCATGATGTTCATGATCCCAATCCCCCCCACCAGGAGGGAGACCGAGGCGATCGCCCCGAGTAAAAGGGCCATGACGCGGGTGGACTGCTCGGCGACCTGCATCATCTGTGTAAGGTTCCGCACCGTGAAATCGTCCTCCTGACGGGCGCTGATCCGGTGGCGCTGTCTCAGGAGATCCTTGATCTGCTCCTCCGCTGCCGCCAGATCCTCGCTGCTTCTCGCCTTCACGGCGATGTCCCGGACCATTCCTGCGAAGGGTGTGCCGAAGATCTTCTTCTGCGCCGTCGAAATGGGGATCAGGACCGTGTCGTCCTGGTCCTGCCCCACGGGGGACTGGCCCTTTTTCTCGAGCACGCCGACCACGGTGAAGGGGACCTTCTTGATCCGGATGATCTGGCCGACGGGGTCCATGCTGCCGAAAAGGCTGTCCACCACCGTCTGGCCAAGGATGCAGACCTTCATCGCGTTGCGCACGTCCTGGTCTGTGAAGGATTTTCCGGCAGAAAGGGTCCAGTCGCGCACGTTCAGGACGCCCGGCGTGGTCCCGATCACCCCCGTGGACCAGTTCTGGTTGCCGTAGACGATCTGTGCCGCGCCGCGGTGGCTGGGGGCCACGTCGGCGACGGCCGGGCATTCCCTGGCGATCGCATCCGCGTCGTCGTGCGTCAGCGTGGACTGGGTTCCGCTGCCCATGCGGATGCCGCCGGAGGTGCTGCTCCCCGGCAGGACGATGAGCAGGTTGCTGCCCACGCTGGAGATCTGCTGGGAGATCCGCTGGCTGGCGCCGGTCCCGACGGCGAGCATGGTGATCACCGCGCCGACCCCGATGATGATGCCCAGCATGGTCAGGGCGGAGCGCATCTTGTTGACCCGCAGGGCTCGAAAGGAGATCTTGAAGGTGGACGGGATGTTGATCATGACGGCTTCGTACTCTCGTCGCTCACGATCTTGCCGTCCAGGAACCGGACGGTCCGCTTGCTGTAGGCGGCGATGTCCGGCTCGTGGGTCACCAGCAGGATCGTGATTCCCGATTCCTCGTTGAGCTTCACGAACAGCTCCATGATCTCGATGCTGGTTTTTGTGTCCAGGTTTCCGGTGGGTTCGTCGGCCAGGATCAGGGGCGCCCGATTGACCAGGGCCCTGGCGATCGCGACGCGCTGCTGCTGGCCGCCGGAGAGCTGGTTCGGATTGTGATCCTCGCGCCCTTCCAGGCCCAGGGTTCTCAGGGCATCCATCGCGCGCTGCCGGCGCTCCTTCGGGGTGAATCCGTTGTAGAGCATCGGAAGTTCGACGTTTTCCAGGGCTGAGGTGCGCGGCAGCAGGTTGAATCCCTGGAAAACGAACCCGATTTTCCGGTTTCGAATTTCCGCCAGCTCGTCGCGTCCCCTGTGGCCGATGTCGATGCCTTCCAGAAGATACCGCCCGCTGGTCGGCTCGTCCAGGCAGCCGATCACATTCATGAACGTGGATTTTCCCGAACCGGAAGGTCCCATGATGGCGACGAATTCCCCGTTGGTGACGCTCAGGGAAACATCATCCAGCGCATGGACGGTGGTGTCGCCCACTTCGTAAACCTTCATGAGACTGTTCGTTTCGATCAGCGCCATGGTTACCTGAAAAAGCCGGGACCGCCGGGGCCCGCCTGTGTTTTCTTGGAGTTTCCGACCGCCTCGACAATCGCAGGGTCTCCCTCGTTCAGGTCGCCGGCGGCGATCTCCGTGTAGCTGCCGTCGCTGATTCCCAGGCTCACCGTCACGCGCTTCGGCTTGTCCTTCTCGAGGATCCAGAGGCCCTGGGTCCTGCGCCCGGAAACGTCTTTGCCGACTTCCGGTTTTTTCGGCGCTGCGCCGACCTTTCCCTTTTCTTCGGCTTTCTCCTCCGTCCATTTGAAGCGCAGCGCGGCATTCGGGATTTTCAGGACGCCCTGTTTCTGGTCGGTGATGATGGTGACGTTGGCGGTCATACCCGGCTTCAGCTTGAATTCCGGGTTGTCCACCTTGATGACGACTACGTAGGTGACGACATTCGAGACGGTAGTCGGGGCGTTCCGGATTTCCGAAACTTTTCCGTTGAAAACGCTGTCCGGGTAGGCATCCACGGAAAACTGCACCGGCTGCCCCACCACGATCTTGCCGATGTCCGCCTCGTCGATGTTGGTGTCGATCTGCATCTGCGTCAGATCCTGGGCGATGTTGAACAGGGTCGGCGTCTGGAAACTCGCCGCCACGGTCTGGCCGACATCGACGTTTCGGGAGATGACCATGCCGTCCACCGGCGAGAGGATCCGCGTGTACTGCAGGTTGGTCCTGGCCATCTGCAGGGCGGCCCGGGCCTGCTCCACCTGGGCCCTGCTGACGTTCACCTGGGCTTTGGCCGACTGGTAGTTCGTTTCCGACGTGTCCAGGTCGCTTCGGGCGATGAAATTTCGTGCAAAGAGGGTCCGGTTCCGTTCCATGGTTCTCTGTGCATCCAGCATGGCCGCCTCGGCTTTATCCACATTTGCCTTCGCCGACTCGAGGTTGGCCCGGGCCTGCTCCACCTGGGCCTGGAAGACCGCCGGATCGATCTGAGCCAGCGGCTGGCCTTTCCTGACGATGGAATTGTAGTCCGCGAAGAGCTGTTTGATGGTTCCGGAAACCTGGGTGCCCACGAGCACTGTCGTCACCGCGCTCATGGTCCCGGTGGCCGTCACCGACGAGCGGATGTCTCCCTTCGTGACCTTTTCCGTCCGGAATTTCACCCCGTTTGTCTTGTTCTTGAAGAGGAAAAATCCGCCGAGGGCGAGGATGAGAATCAGCCCCGCCGCAATGATCACCTTCTTTTTCATTTCTCCCCCGTTGCCTTCTCCATGCTCGCCTGCGCTACCCGGTAATCGTAGAGCGCCGCATTGAATGAGGTCTTCGCGTTGCTTTCCGCCACGAGCGCGTCCGTCACCTCGATCGGGCTTCCCACCCCCGAGGCATAGCGGCCGTTCGCCAGTTCCAGGTTCTCCATGGCCTGCCGGACGGAGATTTCGGCCGTGACGATCCGGTCCGCCGCCTCCCGCAGATTCAGCCAGGCCTGCTGGACGTCCAGATGAATGCTCTGGCGGAGCGTCTCCTCGTTGGCCTTGAGCACCTCGAGGTTGGCGCGCGCTTCATCGACCTGGTATTTGGTGGACAGACCGCTGAAGAGAGGAATGTTCAGGGTGGCGCCGATGTTCCAGCCGTGATCCAGCGGGAAGCTGTCTCCGCCCCAGCCGTAGCTCGCGTTGCCCGTTACGTAGGGATAATAGCCTTTTTTCTCGTAAGCGATGGTCTCTTCCAGGGCTTTTTCCTTCACGAGGATGGCCTGGAGGTCCGGCCGGCGATCAAAGGCCTTCCTCAGCGCCGCGTCCAAATCCACTTCTGCGCGCGGGAGGTCAAGGCTGTCCTGAATTTCAAAATCCGGCGCCTCCGGCAGCCCCAGGGCGTTGTTCAGCGTCACCCGTGCCACCCGAAAGGCGTTCTCCGCCTTGAGCAGGCTCAGCTTTGCGTTCGAAAGGTCAACTTCGGCCTTGGTGACATCGAATTTCGGCTTCACGCCGATTTCAAAAAACCCTTTCGCGCGGGCAAGATGCTGCTCGTACTGCCCCACCACCTCCCGGCCCACGTCCCGGTTCCGCCTGGCCCGAAGAAGCTCGTAGTAGGCCTGCTTGGCGCCGAAGACCACCCGCGATTTCACGTCGGCGAAGTCGGCGCGGGACGAGTCCAGATTGAGGCTTTGAATCCTCACCTGTGCTGCGGTCTTGCCGAAGTCGAAAAGATTCTGGCTGAGCGCGATCGAGGAATTGGTGACGTCATAGGCGCCTTTATCGTTCGGTGCCAGCCGTCCCCCTGACGATGTTTCGTAAGGGGATATCCGGTTGTAGACGACGGATCCACTCACCTGGGGATAATAGCCGGATCTGGCCTGACCGACGCGGCTCTCACCCGCCTTCAGGGTGCCGGCTGCCGACAGAATCGAAGGGTGGTTTTTCAGGGCAATGTCGACGCACTGCTGAATGTCCAGCGTTTCTCCCTTTATGATCCGGTCTCCCGCCGCTGCCGTGAAAGGCAGGATCAGCCCGGTCAGCGTCAACAGCAGGATCATTGTTTTGATCTTGATCTTCATCGATGATGTCACTCAATTCCTGTGTGCAATAAATGGTATGCTTCGGCGATCCGGTTGCAAAATATCTGCGGGACGCTATCACTTTCAATGACGCTTCACAACCCTTTCATGCGAAGACAATCTTTTCCGGACATCGGAATTCAGCGTTCTTTCGCGCGAAAGGCCCCCTCCCGTGCATCCGGTGCGGGCAAAACAAAGCCCGGGGAGCTTCCCCGGGCTCGTTCGCATGGTTTCCAGGGGAGTTTACCAGTTGCTGCGGGGGCCTGGGCCGGGACCGAATCCCGGACCGCCGCCCGGATTACCCGGACCGCCGATGCACGGGCCGCCCATGCCGAAACCCCTCCGCCCGCCATAGGCTTGCGCCTTGGTGCGCTGTTCCGGCGTGAGCAGATTGAATACGGCCAGACGATGACCGGTCCGCTTATCCTCGAGCTGATCCCTCAGTACCCGTATTTCCTTCTGCACCGCCATGATTTTGTTCTGGTCCGGACTGGCCTGCAGCCAAAGCAGCTTCAGTTCGGAGCGCTTGCTGAACATCGTGTCGCTCAGGGGCGTGACGTCCTTCAGATGGGCGTCGCGCAGGGCTTTGATCTTCTCCGTCTGTTCCGCCGTCAGGTTGAGCTGGGCGGCGGCGGAAAGCGGTCCGTCTCCCGGATTGTAGCAGTGGCGACCGCCATGTCCCCGCCCCCACCCGCCCCCGGGTCCGAAGGCGAAGGCTGCTGAAGCCAGGGCCGTGGAAATCAGTACGGCCGCAAAGACCATCGATACTTTCTTCATTTCTCATTCTCCTTTCAGAATTGATTGTTCCTCTGTTTTGCTTCTATACCATAGCAACGGGCATGCCAGATCCGGGACATGCCGCCGAAAAAAGGCCGGCAGCGCCGTGAGAAACACGCTCTCCACAGGCGGCATATTTTTTAACTGTCCGTTATGAAAAACGAATTATCGAAGAGGTTCCTTTACACAACAATGAGAACCATCCCGGTCTTTTTCCCTCAGGGGCATTCAGGAACCAGAATAAGATCAAAAATACTGTATCGTAAATATCCATTTGTGGTATGCAGTTGAATAATAAGTATCCAAAACGTCGTCAACTTTTGAAATTTCGCCAAGGCGAATTTTTCTCTGCCGATCGCATGGTGAGCGGATGATCAAGAAGCCCTTAAAACTCCACAGCAAACGTTGGGTCGGGGTATCGCCCTGGATTATCATCGGGGCGGTTTTCATTCTGGTCCCCGTCTTCATGTTCATGACCCAGCAGAGCCTCAACCGCCAGCGCGACCATACCAGGAAGCTTCTCGTGGAAAAAGGCGCCGCGCTGATCCGTTCCTTCGAGGCGGGTGTGCGAACCGGCGTCGGCCTTCGATGGGGGCACTTCCAGTTGCAGAAGCTCCTCATGGAAACGGCGCGGCAGCCTGATATCGACTACCTGATCGTGACGGATGTCAAGGGGGTGATCCTGGCCGACAGCGACCCCTCGCTGATCGGTGAAATCTACGGAACGGACCTCGATCTCGAAAGCATATCCCGTTCGACGGACCCCCGGTGGCGAAGGGTGCCCAACACGGAGGGGGCGGACACCTTTGAAATCTACCGCCAGTTCAAACCGGCGCAGGAAGATGTGCAGGCCGTTCAGGACCGGTTCCGGCCGGATCGGGATCTCTCGCTGCGCCAGGAAGCCGCCGCGGTTCATTCGGAAGGCCTGGTCATTTTCGTCGGTCTGGATATGGGACCGGTGGAGACCGCACGCAGGGAGGACAACCGCCATACCATTATGATGGCGGCCGTCTTTCTGATCATTTGCATGTCCGGCATCATTTCCCTCATGCTGGCCCAGGGTTACCGCTCCGCGCAGACGTCGCTGTCGCGGGCCCGGGCCTTTTCGGACAACCTGGTCAGGCACATGCCCATGGGGCTCGCGGCCATCGACGGATCCGGCCGGATCACCGCCTTCAACGACACTGCCGCAGCGATCCTTCGCCAGACCACCGCCGGTGCCGTCGGCCGGAGCGCCGAAGAGACGCTTCCCGCGGAAATTCAAGATCTTCTCCGGGAGACTGCCCCGGAAAGGGGTGTCATCGAAAGGGAGATCGATTGCAGAATGGCGGAGGGGCCGCCCGTCCCGCTGGATGTTATTGCCACGGTGCTGGAAGGCGAAGGGGGCGAACCGGAGAGGGTGATGCTGTTCCGGGATGTCACGGAGATCCGCCAGTTGAAGAGCGAGATCGCCCGAAGCCAGCGCCTCGCCGCGCTCGGCAGCCTGGCCGCCGGCGTGGCCCACGAGATCCGGAATCCGCTTAGTTCCATCAAGGGATTCGCGACCTACTTCAAGGAACGGTACCGGGACAACCCCGAGGACGGCAGAACCGCGGACATCATGGTTCAGGAAGTGGACCGTCTGAACCGGGTGATCGGGCAACTGCTGGACTACGCCCGGCCCATGACCATGAACCGGCAGCCGACCCCCGTCCAGATGGTCGTCCGTCATGCCCTGCGGATGATCGAAAGCGAGGCCCGCGAGAAGGGGGTTTCCGTCTCGGCGGACCTGCCGGAGGATGTGGCGCCCCTCCATATCGATCCGGACCGGATCAAACAGGTGCTCCTCAACCTCTTCCTGAACGCCCTGGGGGCCATGCAAACGGGTGGGACGCTTTCCGTCATTCTGTCGGAACAGCCGGACCGGCTCGTCCGCGTGGAAGTGCGGGACACGGGGACGGGGATCGATGCAAAAGACATCGAACGGATCTTCGACCCTTACTTCACCACGAAGCCGTCCGGCACCGGTCTGGGGCTCGCCATCGTTCAGAAGATCGTCGAAGCCCATGGCGGGGCCGTGCACGCGGCCAGCGTTCCCGGCCGGGGCACCACCGTTTCGGTCCTGCTGTCCCGTTCCGGTGGGAGCGAATGAGCTGCGGGAGATGGCCCGCACCGCGACGGAATGGATTTTTGCCGCCTGTGGACTGAAGAAACGGGAAACATGCCATCTGTCCCGATGTGCGTGTCGAACCTTGAATAAGATGCGTTGACCGGGTCGGATATCATGGAAGGGGTGATCGGATCATGACGAACAAGAAAACAATCCTGGTGGTGGACGACGATCATGCCCATCGCACCATGCTCAAGACGCTGCTGTCCGGATGGGGCTACAGCGTCGCGGCGGCGGGCGACGGCGACGAGGCGGTCGCGCAGGTCCATGAAAGGCCCTTCGACCTGATCCTCATGGACATTCGCATGGCGAAGGTCTCGGGGCTGGCGGCCCTTGCCGAGATCAAGGCATTCAACCCGGCCATTCCCGTGGTCATCATGACGGCCTACGCATCCGTGGAAACCGCAAAGGAAGCCCTGAAGAAGGGGGCTTACGACTACCTGACCAAACCGCTCGACTTCGATGAGCTGCGCCTGATCATGGAGCGCGCCATGGAACACCGGCATCTGAAGGAGGAAAACCGCCGGCTTCGGGAAAGTCTGGGCATCCGGTTCGACCTGCGGAGCCTCATCGGACGCTCCCGGGCCATGACCGCCCTGCTGGAGACGGTGGCGCAGGTGGCCCCCTCCGAGGCGACCGTCATGATCACGGGTGAATCCGGAACGGGCAAGGAGATGATTGCCGGGGCGATCCATTACAACAGCCTTCGCAGGGATGGTCCCTTCGTGAAGATCAACTGCGCCGCGATCACGGAAACCCTGCTGGAATCCGAGCTCTTTGGGCACGAGAAGGGTTCCTTCACCGGCGCCGACCGCCGCAAGGAGGGAAAGTTCCGCCAGGCCGAGGGCGGCAGCATCTTTCTCGATGAGGTGAGCGAAATGTCCCTGGGCATGCAGGTCAAGCTGCTCCGGGTCCTGCAGGAACGCGAGCTGACCCGGGTGGGCGGGGACGAGGTGATCCGGGTGAATGTGCGGGTGATCGCCGCCACGAACCGCAACCTTCTCCAGGACATCGCGGCGGGACGCTTTCGGGAAGATCTCTACTACCGCTTGAACGTCGTCACGCTGCAACTCCCGCCGCTTCGGGAGCGCCGGGAGGACATCCCGCTGCTCGCGCAGCATTTCCTGGACCATTTTACCGAAATCAACCGCAAAGCGATCAAGGGCTTTACCCCGCAGGCGATGGACCGCCTGCTTCGATACGACTGGCCGGGAAATGTCCGGGAGCTGATGAATGCCGTGGAGCGCGGCGTCGTGCTGTCGCGGTCNNCCGGGTGAAGCATCGTTGGGCGAGATGGAGAAGGCCACGATCCTCAAGACCCTGGAAGCCGCCGAGGGCAACAAGAGCGAAGCCGCGCGCCGGCTGGGCATCACCCGGCGCACCCTGCATCAAAAGCTGAAAAAATGGGGGATGATGTAGCGTCTCGGCGAGCCTTTCACGAAGACCGGATCCGGGCATGCATGATGAAGCACGGCGGAACTTTCCAAAAAACCTCCCTGACGGTTGTTTTTTTCTTCTGCCTCGTCAGCATTCTGGGATGCAGCCTGATGTACTTCAAGCAGGAAAGCCTGATCTTCTATCCCGAGGCCCTTCCAGCCGGCTTTCCGTTCTCCTTTTCAGGGCGCTTTGAGGAGTTGGCCTGGCCGGTGGAGGGCGCGGTGATCAGCGCGCTGCACTTCAAGGCGGAACAGCCGAGGGGGGCTGTCCTCTATTTCCACGGCAACGCGGGCAGCCTGAGAAGCTGGGGTGCGATCGCACCGGATTTCACGGGACGCGGCTACGATGTGCTCATTCCGGATTACCGGGGATTCGGAAAAAGCACGGGCCGGATCCGCAGTGAAAAAATACTGCTCCGGGACGCGGAGGCCGCCTATGAACGCCTTCGGGAGGTCTATCCGGAAAACCGGATCATCCTCTACGGGCGGTCCGTCGGCACCGGGCTGGCCGTTTATCTGGCAGCGGCAAACCGGCCGCGCATGGTGATCCTGGAATCCCCCTACTACAGTTTCCTGGACCTGGCCGCCTACCACTATCCCCTGATCCCCCGGCCTTTGCTGCGCCTCCTGCTTCGCTACCCCCTCCGGACCGACCAGTGGATTGCGAAAGTGGAATGCCCGATTTATCTCTTTCACGGCGAACGGGATGAAATCATTCCCCATGCGTCGAGTGTAAGGCTGCTCCCCCTGATCCGGTCCGAACGCATGCTGACCACGATTCCGTCCGGCGGACACAACGACCTGGGCGAACATGACCTGTATCAACGGAAACTGGACCAGATATTGAGAGGCGTCGAATAGGGTAAGAAAGATGATGAATCGAATGGCGGAGCAGGATCCGCTCCCGGGAAGGCGGAAGCCGGCCGCAGTGAGGGTGATGCGGGCATGCTGAAGATACTCGTCTGTGTCAGGCAGGTTCCCGATCCCGAATATCCGTTCCGGATCGACGCCTCCCGAACGGGGATCGAACCGCTTCCGCGGGAGCGGTACCGGATGAACCGCTATGATGAATTTGCCCTGGAAGAGGCCCTTCGCATCCGCGAGGCTTTTCCGGGCGCCCGGATCGATGCGATCTCCGTCGGGCCGGAGAGAGCCGCCCGGACGGTCGAAAGGGCCCTGGCAATGGGTGCGGACGAGGGCATCCACATTCTCCTGGGCGACGACCGCTACCGGATGCCCCGGGAAACGGCCTCGCTGATTTCCGCATATGCCGGGGGCGAGGGGTATGACCTCATCCTGGCGGGGGTGATGGCCGAAGATGACATGCAGGGCCAGGTCGGGCCGATGGTCGCGGTCCTGCTCGACTATCCCTGGTCCACGGCGGTGATGTCCCAGAAGCTCGCGCCGAACGACCGACGCGTCGATGTGGAGCGGGAACTGGAGGGCGGGAGGCGCGAGGCCGTTGCCCTGACGCTGCCGGCCCTGCTGACGGTGCAGTCAGGCATCAACCGTCCCCGTTACCCGGCGCTCTCTCATGTGTTGCGTGCGAGATCANNTGGTGTGCCTGGAGGAGCCTGCGCCGGCGGCGACATGTACGTTTCTGTCCGGCAGCGCCCCGGAAAAAGCGGAACAGCTCGTGCGGCTGTTTCGGGAGAAGGCATTTTTATAATGGACACTCAAAATCGAATCCTGGTGGTGGTCGAACGGATCGAGGACGCAATCCGGCCGGTGACCCTCGAGACCGTCGCTTTTGCACGCCGGCTCGCCGGAAGGGAATCCGCCGCCATTCGAATTGTCGTGCCGGGCAGGGACGTTCGGGATGCCGCGGGCGAGTTGGCGGACCGGACGGGTATTGATGCCATCGCACTTGAGGCGGAGAGCCTGGATCCATACAGTGCCGAGACCTGGCGGCTGGCCCTGGCCGCGCTGATCCGGGAGCAGGGAGCATCGCACATCTGTATTCCCCACACGTCCCGGGGCTGTGATTTTGCTCCGGCACTCGCCGCCGGAATCGGCGCATCCTGCATCACTGCTGTCGAGGAAATCTGCGGTGAGCGGGATTCCCCGACGTTTGTCCGCTCGATTTTCAACGGGAAGATGCGGATGCGGGTGCGCGCCAATCGGGACGTCACCGTTCTGACCGTTCAACCGGGCGCTTTCCCGGCCGATTCTCCCACCGGGCCGCTTCCTGAAAAACGGAAGGCAGGGGTGGAAATCCTGCGGGTTCCGGCCTCCCCGCATCGAACCCGTGCGCTCGGCGTCCTGGCGGCCGGGGAGGAGAACCTCGAACTGGCGCTTGCCGACACGGTCGTATCCGCAGGCCGGGGGATCGGAGCCGAGGAAAACCTTGGGCTGATCCGGAAACTGGCCGGCCTCTTTTCAAAGTCCGCCGTCGGCTGTTCTCGGACGGTCTGCGATCGTGGCTGGCTGGATTTCGGGCATCAGATCGGCCTGACGGGGAAAACGGTGTCGCCGAAGCTCTACATCGCCTGCGGCATCTCCGGGGCCGTTCAGCATCTGGCGGGCATGCGCGGATCGAAGTATGTCGTGGCGATCAACACGGACCCCGGCGCGGCGATTTTTCGGGAGGCCGATGTCGGGATCGTGGAAGACCTGACGACGTTCATTCCGCTGGTTGTCGGCCGCTGCCATCCGCTTTCCGGGGGTCCCGTCGCAACCGGTGATTCCGGGACGGCGGCGCCCCCGCGAGGGCATGCGCCCGGGAACGGATCATGAGGCGCCGGGAGCGGATCCTTCCGGTTGGCCGGCAGGCACGAAGGGAAAATAAAGGAACACCTCCGTTCCGGCGCCGGGCCGGCTTCGAATGTTCATCCGGCCGCTGTGGACCTTCATGATGTCCTGCACGATCGCGAGCCCCAGCCCGCGCAACCCTTCATCGGTGCGCGTGCTGAAGAAAGGCTCGCAGATTTTTTCCAGCAGTGCCGCCGGGATGCCCGGCCCCTTGTCCGCGACCCCGACGGCAACCTCCTGGCGCGGTTTGTCGGCGAAGGCGGAAAGGATGATCTCGCCGCCTCCCGGCATGGCTTCCACGGCATTCTGGACCAGATTGAACAGCGCGGTCTGCAGGCGATGGCGGTCTGCGTAAAGGGGCGGCAGGTCCGGCTCTTCCCGGACGACGAGTGCGATGCCCGCTTTTTGGGTGAGCGGCTCCACGAGGGGGACGGTCTCGCTGAAGACGTCGTGGATTCTCAGGACCTCGAAATGGGGCTCCGGCGGGCGGGTCGCGCGCCGCACGTTCTGGATTACGGTATTGAGCCGTTCGGTCTGCCGGACGATCAGTTCCAACTTGCGCCCCACGTCGGGAGGCCAGCCGCCGCGCTCCAGCAGCAGCCTGGCCATGCCGGCAATGGAGTGCAGCGGTGTACCTAGGTCGTGGGCGAGGGTCGCGGTGAGATGCCCCAGGGCGGTCAGCTGCTGAAGCTGGTTCACCTGCTTTTGCAACTGCACGACCTTGAGCGTCGCTTCCTGAACGCGCTCCTCCAGGCGGCGGTTCAGCTCCTGGTTGTGCGCGAGCACCCGCTCGATTTCGTTTGCCATTTCGTTGAAATGGGATGCCAGTTGACCCCACTCGTCCATCCGTTTCATCGGGATTCGCCGGACATATTGCCCGGCCTGGAATTCGTCAATGGTGCGGATAATGACGCCCAGGGGGCGCGCAATCAACCAGCGGTAGCTGATGGCGAGAATCAGCAAAATGGCCAGCAGCAGGCCTCCGGTGCTGAAGATCAGCAATCGCTGGGCACGTGCGAGGATTTCCGCGTTGGCCTGGGAGAAGACAATGACGCCGATCACGATCCTCGTGTTCTCCCGTTGGTCGGGCAGTTCGGGGTAAAGCAGCCCCAGCGCCGCCCCACCGTCGGTGTTGAGCTTGATGTACTGTGGCTTCAGAATGTCGGCGGCTTTGCCCACCGTCGGTTCCGGCCATTCGTAGGAGACGCGCCCGGCGCCGGCAATGAAGTCCACGTCGCCGAAGCGGTTGATGGAGTAAATGTCAATTCGCCCCAGGGTGGCATTGTCTTGGACCAGATCTTTCAGGGCGTTGTCAAGGGCGGACAATCCGCGGCGGGTGGGGAAAAACTGGTAGTAGGTGCTGACCGTATCGGCCAGCCCGGTCATGGTTTTGACCTGCTGCTCGTTCAGGATTCTGTCCAGCGCCCTGAGCTGGATCCAGCCCCATGTCGACATGGTCAGGATCAGCCCGAGGATGGTCAGGATCATCAATCGCGTGCGGAGGGTCATTCAAATCCTTTGAGATGCTGCTTCGGCATGGCTCATTATAATAGGTCTGAAATGAAAAAGCACATGAAAAAGGGGCATGAAGACATGGTCTTGATGCCCCTGGAAAAACAGAAACGGTCAATGGATCATTTTGCTGCCGGTGCGCCGGTCGCCGGCATCGGATTGACCGCCGCGGGTTTTTTGACCGGAATGGTGACCGCCTTGACAACCCGGGTCGCGATCATTTTTCCATCCCGCTCCACATAGCTGACCCGCACACGGTCGCCCGCCTTGAATTTGACCGGTTTTTCCAGCACGAATTCCATCGTTTCCACTTTATCCTTGATCTTTCTTTCGATCTTCAGCGCGCTATCGGAGATTTCCAGGATGGTTCCGGGAGCCCTCATCTTGGTGATTTTGTCGGCCTTGGCCGCCGCGACCGGCGCTTTTGAAACCGGTGGATCGGCCGCAAAGGCCCAAGCAAAAAGAAGGAAAACCAACCCTGTCGCAATGAGCATCCATCGTCTCATCTTTCCGCCTCCATTCATTTTTCCCATGCTTCATTCCTTTGGTCGAGGAAACTCATCAAGCAATCTGCATACCATTCAAATGATCATCGGTTCGGAATAAATAAGTGTTCGGTATTACATCATAAATAATCATGACCGGACCGGCGGATTACAAGAGCGGCAAAAGGGAAATGAGGCATTGCTCCCCACAAGATGGGGAATTACGCATCATCGCCGCGAGGCTTTCCTTCCCGAAGACCCTCTTTGCGGCGCTTGCTCACGGGCGGGTGATCATTCGGATCGCGCCGGGAACCATGTCGATGGTGACGGGCAGTCGGCCCGGCTGCTCCCCGTCCACGTCCAGCAGCACCGTCTGCTCCGATTCGGCAAGAACGTGCAGTGCGGTGCGGGTGAAGACCTGTCCGATCGTCTTGATCCTGCCGTTGTAGAGCTTGGGAAGGTTCAGGAAGACCTGGGGCAGCGTCATATCGCTGATCACGGTCAAATGAAAAAGGCCGTCATCGATCACCGCGTCGGGGGCGACGCACATGCCGCCGCCGTGATATTGGCCGTTTGCCACGGCGACGTTCCAGATCGTGACGTCCATCTCGAAATCGCCATCCACATGAAGACGAATCCGTTTCCTGCCGTAGGAGAAGATCGAAATGACCGTCGCCCAGATAAAGGAAAGGAAGGGACCGAAACGCTTGCTCGTGCTGTTGACGCGGTCAACGACCTCTCCTCCGAGTCCGAAACTGGCAATGTTGTGAAAATAACGGACGGTCGGCCGCCCCCCGTGATCCTGAAAATGAAGCCTCCCCAGATCGATTTTGCGGACATGGCCCCTTCGCAGGATCTCCAGTGATTTTTCCAGATTTCGATCCAGGTGAGGGGTCCGGGCGATATCGCAGCCGGTTCCGTTCGGAATAAAGCCCAGCAGGGCATCGGGGCGGATGGGTCCGGTTTCGTCCATGAAGCCGTTCACCGCTTCGTTGAGCGTTCCGTCTCCGCCGACGCATACGATCCGCGCGCACCCCTGCAGGAGATGATGCCTCGCGATTTCTGTCGCGTCACCGGGCCCGGCGGTCATGCACGTTTCGAAAGAACCGAGAAGCCGTCTTGCCTCGCGCTCAATCCGGTGCCACTCCCGTCCGGTGGAGCCGTGGCCGGCATGCGGATTGACAATGAAAACCGTTCGGCCGATATCCAAAACTTTCACCTGTTCTGCATGTTTTGCCGCTGCCGTTGAACAGGCTGCGGCCATGTTGCCTGTCTGTTAGACTAATACACGACGGCCGGGTTTGTCAAAACGAATCCCCGCAGGGGCGGAATGCGCGCTTCGGCATGCGGTTCCCGTTATTGTCTTGACAGGGATTCTTCTTTTCCGATACATTCCCGGCGTCGCGACGGTTTAGAAGCCTTTGAAAACAGGCGGCGACTTTGCGCCTCATGTATGGAAAACACGGCAAAAAAAATCAGGTTCATGCTGTCTCTTTTTCTCCTCCCCTTCCGTCTTTCCGGGGAGCGAAACGGCTTTTACGATGATTTCGTCAAAAGGGCCAACGAATCGTTCCGGGATGATTTCAACCGGGTTCCCGTCAAGGAGCGGGCGATTCTCCTTCCGCACTGCCTGATCCATTCGAAATGCCCGGCGAAGTTCTCGAAGGAGAACGGGATCCTCTGCATTCAATGCAAGCTCTGCCGATGCGGCGAGATCAAGGCACTCTGCGATGAGCGGGGCCTGCAGTTTTACATCACGCCCAGTTCCGGCTTCACGAAGAGGCTCGCGGAGAGGAAGAGACTGAGGGCGGCGGCCGGCGCGACCTGCGGTTTTGAAATCGGAAAGCAGATCCGTTCAACCCGGATCACCCTGCAAGGCGTCGATCTGAAGAGGAGGAAAGTCGTTCCCCAGGTTGTCCTGACGCAGCGGTATGATTGCCTGGATAACGATGTGGACTGGGAAGCCATTCGAAAGATCGTTCTGAACGGCGCCTGAGCGCGGGGAATCACAACCGGACAAGACGATGAACGCAAAAGCCTATCGGTATTTTGACCTGATCATGGTCTCTTTTGTCGTGGTGCTGATCGTCAGCAACATCCTTTCGTCGGCGAAGATCATCGACTGGGGGCTGTCGCTGTTCGGCATGCCGCTCGCTTTTGACGCGGGGACGCTGCTCTTTCCGGTCAGTTACGTTTTCGGAGACATCCTGACGGAAGTCTACGGCTATCGAAGATCCCGCCGGGTGATCTGGGCCGGGTTCGTCTGTCTTGCCCTGACCAGCCTGGTTTTTTACATCGTTCAGGTTCTTCCGGGCGATGCGACTTGGGAGAAGACGGCAGGGCAGGGCGCCTATCATGCCATGTTTCAGGGAATGACCTCCGGCGGCATCGTCGCGGCAAGCCTGATGGGATACTGGCTGGGCGAATTTTCGAACTCCTTTGTCCTCGCCCGGATGAAAATCCTGACGGCGGGGAAGTGGCTCTGGACGCGGACGGTCGGCAGCACCCTGGTCGGGGAAGGCGTCGATACGGTTGTTTTCGTTCTGACGGCGACGTTTCTCGGTGTTTTTCCCGCATCGCTGGCGGCGAGCCTGATCGCAGCCAATTATATTTTCAAAGTCGGCATCGAAGTCCTCATGACGCCGGTCACGTACAAGGTGGTCGGCTTCCTCAAACAAGCCGAACAGGAAGATTATTACGACAACCGAACGGACTTCAACCCCTTCCGGTTCGCTGAAAAATAGCGCAGTTCTTTTTTCGGCGGTGCCTTGAGCGGGCCGATCCGTTGGATGATCCCATGACTGGAAGCCGGAACGCAGCGGAAGATCCCGGGGCCGTGCTGGTCGTCGGCGCCGGCGCCGGCGGCATGATGGCGGCCGGAAGGGCGGCCGAAGACGGCGTACCGGTGCTGTTGCTGGAAAAGATGGATACGCCGGGGCGGAAAATCCTGATCAGCGGGAAGACGCGTTGCAACCTGACCAATCAGAAGCCGCTGGAGGATTTTATCGGCATGTACGGCCGGAACGGCCGTTTTCTTCACCGTGCGTTTCGCGCCTTCTTTCGCGACGATCTGCTGGCGCTGCTGAAACGGCACGGCATCGAAACCAAGATCGAGCACGGCGGACGGATCTTCCCTGTTTCCGACCGGTCCGGCGATGTCGTCCAGGCCCTTCTTCAATATTCGGCTGGCCAGGGCGCCGTGCTCAGAACCCAGACCCGGGTCAGGGGGATTCTTGTCCGGAACGGGCGTGTGCGGGGCGTGCAGACGGACGGCGGCCCGATACCCGGGCGGGCGGTCATCCTGGCGACCGGCGGCGCGACCTACCCGGGAACGGGATCTTCGGGAGACGGGTATGAAATGCTCCGAAAACTCGGCCACACCATCGTCGCCATCCGCCCGTCCCTGGTTCCCCTGGTCGTTGAAGAAACGAAACGGGCCCGGTCGATGCAGGGGGTCAGCCTGCGCAACATCCGCCTGACCGCCTTTCGGTGCCCGGCGAAGAACATCGACGATGCGCGGGTCCCGCGGGAGGAGGCGGGCCGGGGAATCCGGGGCAGGAGGGCCAGACCGCCCGTGATCGAAAGCCGCAGGGGCGAGATGATGATCACCCACTTCGGCATCGGTGGACCCGTAACGCTCCTCATGAGCCTGGCGGTGGTGGACGCCCTTGCCGAGGGGCCGGTAAGTGTTGCCATCGACCTCAAACCGGCTCTGAGCATGGAGCAGCTTCGGGAGCGGGTTCAGCGTGACCTGGACCGCCACGGCAGGAGGAGATACGGGCGCATCCTCGAAGGCTTACTCCCCCGGAAGATGATCGTCCCGTTCGTCGATATGACGGACATTCCCGAAGAGAAGCCGGCACACCAGATCAACGCGGCGGAACGGGAAAGGATCGTTCGCACCATGAAGTCCCTGCGCTTCAACATTCGGGGTTCCCTGCCCCTGTCGTCCGGCATCGTGACGGCCGGAGGCGTCTCCCTGGATGAAATCGATCCGCGCACCATGGCATCGCGCCTGGTCAGGGGACTTTTCTTCTGCGGCGAGGTGATGGATGTTGATGCCGATACCGGAGGCTACAACCTGCAGGCCGCCTTTTCCACGGGCTATCTGGCCGGCATGCAGGCGTCGGCTCATGTCAGGGGTGAGCAGGATTGCCCGGTGCAGGCGGGTCCATGATTGTACAGGCGGAGCATCTGCGGAAAGTATTCGGGGCGTTGACCGCCGTGGAGGATGTCTCCTTTCATGTGGCCCCGGCGGAATGCTACGGCATCCTCGGGCCGAACGGGGCCGGAAAGACAACGACCATCCGGATGATTTACGGATTTTCCCCCATGACGGCGGGCCGGCTGACCGTTTTCGGCCTGGATGTCGGCCGCCAGATGCGCGCGATCAAAGCCCGGATCGGCGTGTGCCAGCAGGAAAACAACCTGGATACGGACCTCACCGTTCTGGAGAACCTGATCGTATTTGCCCGCTACTTTCGCATTCCCCGCCGTGCCGCCGCGGAGAAGGCCATGACGCTCCTGGCATTCATGGCCCTGGAGCACCGGAAAGAATCCAGGGTCCTCGACCTGTCCGGAGGGATGATGCGCCGGCTCGTCCTGGCCCGTGCCCTGATCAACACCCCGGACCTGCTCATCCTCGACGAGCCGACGACGGGGCTCGACCCCCAGTCCCGCCATCAGGTGTGGGAGCGCCTCGACGAACTGAAGGCACGGGGAATGACGCTCCTGCTGACCACGCATTACATGGAGGAGGCCTCGCGGCTCTGCGACCGTCTCATGATCATGGACCATGGACGCATCCTGGTCGAGGGTCGGCCGGCGGATCTGGTGCGGGATTATGTGGGGCATGACATCATCGAAGTGTCCGACCCCGGACCCGCACTCCGGCAGTTCGTTCAGTCTCACGGCCTGCACCATGAGGATCTGGGGCACCGCCTGATCATCTACGGAAACGACCGTGATGAGCTTTACCATGAGATCCGCGATACCTATTGCCGGGAAGGGTGCATCATGCGGATGGCATCGCTGGAGGATGTTTTTCTGAAACTCACGGGTCGGGGGCTGCGGGAATGAGGGGTGTTTTCAATGTCTGGCTGCGCAACTGGACGGTTTACCGGCAGAACTGGAAAATCGGCTTTCTCGCTCCCCTTCTGGAGCCCCTGTTCTATCTGCTGGCCTTCGGGTATGGGCTGAGCGCCCTGGTGGGCAGAATTCGGGATCAGGGCGCGGAGGTTTCCTATACGGCGTTCATCGCACCGGCCCTGATCGCCATCAACATCATGAACAACGCTTTTTTCGAGAACACCTACAGTTCGTTCGTCCGTATGTACTATCAGAAGACCTTCGATGCCATGATGGCAACCCCCCTGTCCGTGGACGAGATCATCACGGGGGAGATTGTCTGGGGGGCCGCCAAGTCCGTCTTCTCGACGATGATCATGATGGCCGTCATCAGCCTGTTCGGCCTCATTTCCTACCCCTCGGGATTGCTCCTGATTCCGCTGGCGTTCGTCGGGGGAATGGCCTTCGGGGCCATCGGCATGTATTTCACGGGCATCGTTCCGCACATCGATCTGTTCAACCTGCCGTTCTTTCTGTTCATCACGCCCATGTTCCTGTTCAGCGGCACGTTCTTTCCCGTTGAGAATCTCCCCCCGTGGGCGCAGTACATGGCCATGGCCCTGCCCCTGACCCATCTGACCCTGCTGGCGCGGTCCCTCTGCTACAGCCGGTTCGAAGGGGATATGCTCTGGTCGCTGGCCTGTCTGATTGCTTTCGGGGCGATTTTTTTTCCGCTGGCGCTTCGAAAAATGCGCCAGCGGCTGATCAAGTGAACCGTTCGGCTTTTACAGCAGAGGAAAGGACGAGGTAATGTTCGAGGAGTCGATGTACTCGACGATCTTGTCGGCAATCTTCCGGACGACGGCCTCGAAATTGTCGGGGTCCTTGTCCAGCAGGGTCATCCGGAATCCCTGCAGGGACGTGAAGAACGAAGTCAGGGGGACGACGCAGATGCCCGTCGAACCCAGCAGGTAATAGACGAAGCGCTTGTCGAATTCGATCTTGTCGTTCACCAGGTTCTCGATGTAGCTCCTGATTTCGGGCTGCGCGATGGGCAGCGTCTGCCGGTGGTTCATGACGGACTCGTTGAAAACCGCGGTCATATAGAAGGCGCCGTTGGAGCGGTTGACCGTCAGATAAGGAACGTCCTTCAGGATGTCGTAGGCGATATTGGAGAGCTTCTCGTAGTGGCGCGTCCGCTCGTTCAGGTAATTTCTGTATTCCGGATGGGTCATGATCCGCGGAATCGCCATCTGCGGCAAAGTCGTCGAGCACACCTCCGACATTTTCTGGTGGAGGATCGTGTTGATGTAGTTGTCGAAGATCGGGTCCTTGCCGGCGTTGTAGACCTCGACCCATCCGCACCGCGCGCCGGGCCATGGAAATTCCTTGGAGATGCCCTTCATGCTGATTCCGGGCACATCTTCGATGACATCGGAGAGCGGAACGGTCTCCTTGTTGTTGTAGATGATGTTGATGTAGGTTTCATCGAACATGACGAACAGTTCGTACTCCTTGGCAATCCGGATGATTTGCTTCAGCGTCTCCACGGGGTAGACGAATCCTGTCGGGTTGTCCGGGTTGATGACCAGGATCCCCACGATGGATTTGTGGCTTTTCACCTTCTGCTCCAGTTCGCGGATGTCCGGGTACCAGTTGCTGTAGGGGTTCATCCGGTACGTGTTGGGCGGGAACGAGGCGTGCAGCACTTCCGCAAGCAGGTGCGTGGAATAGGTCGGTTCGGGCAGGATGACCCGCGCATCGATGCGGATGGAGCTGTAGGCGCGGGCAATGGCATCCCCGAGGCCGTTGAAGAAGATGATGTCCTCGGGACTCATCTGCAGCCGGCCCCGCCGGTTGACCATTCCGGCCAGAAACTCCCGGGTCTCGTTCATCCCCTTGGTGGGAGAATAGGCATAGGAGTGGTCTTCCCTGAGGATGTCGATCAGGACATCCTTCATCCAGTCCGGGATTTTCTCCCCCTTGTTGACCGGATCGCCGATATTTTCCCATTCGACCTGAACGCCGTAATCTTTCAGCTTGTTGGCCACGGCCACGATGTGGCGGATTTCGTAGGTCAGGCCGCTGCCGCTCCTTGCGATGTCAAACCTCATAAGTGCCTCATCCACTCCGAATGACTCGGAATTTTGTTAAAATAATTTATTATAATATCACAATTGGGGAAAATCTCCAGCTCTTTTTTGCTTCAGAGGCACTGGGCCAGCAATGCCGCACCGATCGCTCCGTTCAACTGGGCGTACTCCGAAACCTCGACGGTGGAGCCGATGGCTTTTTCAAAAGCCCGGACGACACCGACATTCTTTGCCACGCCGCCGGTCATCATGATGGGGGGGCTGATGCCGACGCGGTTGGCCATGGCCAGGACCCGCGCACAGATGGATTCGTGGATGCCGGCGATGATGTTTTCCCGCTTCTCACCCCCGGCGATCAGGGAGATGATTTCCGATTCGGCAAAAACGGTGCAGAGGCTGCTGATCTTTGCAGGCTGACCGGCCTGAAGGGACATCCTGCCGAATTCGTCGAGATCCACCTCCATGGCCCTGGCCATCACCTCAAGGAAGCGCCCCGTTCCGGCGGCGCACTTGTCGTTCATGGCAAAATTGGCAACCTTGCCCCGGTCGTCCAGAAGGATGGCCTTGCTGTCCTGGCCGCCGATGTCGATGATCGAACGGATCCGCGGGCTGATGTGCCGGGCGCCGGCGGCATGACACATGATCTCCGTGACCGACTTGTCCGCCAGGGCCAGGCTTTTCCGGCCGTAACCGGTCGACACAATCCGGGCGATGGCCGATCGGTCGAGCCGCAGGTCCGCCAAGACGGCGTCAAAGGCCTTCCTGCCGGCGCTTTCGGCATTGTAGCCCGTGAAAATGACCCGGCCGGCGAGGATTTCTCCGCCCTTCATGATGACGGCCTTGGTGCTGATGGACCCGATGTCAATTCCTGCTGAATACATGCCTTCGCTCTCGGGGAATATGGCCGACGTTCCCGTCCGGCCCCTTTTTCACGTTTTCGCCATCTCGTCCGTCCGGCGGTTTTTGCCGGATCGGGATTTCCCCTTCTTCTCTTTCATCTCACGGCCGATGATCAGATAATCCTCGGAGGGCGTAGTCTCGGTGCGGATCCCCGCTTCCTCCAACGCGGCGTTGACCGCGATGGTCAGAAAAGCGATCGCCTCCGGCAGAAAGCAGTTCCTGGTGGCCTCCACACCCAGGGCGATCTTGTGCAGTCGAGCCATGGCGTAGTAGGTCAGAGATCCGCGCTGCTCCTTGTGGCGGGAGCCGCCGAAGGCCGTATTGGTGTTTTTGACCAGGAAGTGATAATCTACATTCCGGATCCTGCTGTTCGATCGCTCCGCGACCCTTTGTGCAAAATTTCCGGGTTCCGACTTTTCGCCGTTGCGAAGCGGATAGATGGGCGCGTCGATGACGTTGCACTGTCCCCATTTGGACGGGTTTCGCTGCCGGGATATCCATTTGTGGGCATAGAAATCGTAGGCCTGGTGGAGATTCAGGACATAAGCGGCCCGGCGGATCATGTCATCGCTGTTGATGAGAGCATGGGCGTGATAACCCCTGGATTTTTTGAAACGCGGGAGGCTCACGTGATGGCCACTGCCTTTACAGCAGAAATCCTCCACTTTTTTGAGCATTCCTATTCATGATTTTTATCGCTTTGTCAAGTTCCGAAACCCGTGGAAGAGCGGATTTTGGATGATTTCCCTCGAAATTCCGATTCGGAATTATCCGTTGACAAAGAGGCGCGGCTCTGCAATTTTTAAACGATCCTTCCCGTCCGTGCGGCGGGCACAACCCGAATGGATTTCATGACGACCAGTCTCCTCGATCGGTTCTATGCCGGACAGTCCAACAGACGGCTCTTTTTCCGGCAGGGATGGGGCAATCTGGACTTTCTGAAAGAAATTGACCGTGCCGGCTTTTCCCGCCTGGAAGCGAAGCCGGTGGATATCCGGTGGGACGGTCCCGCAAAACGCGGTAATGCCGTCATCCGGCGCGGTTCTTTCCAGAGTCCCTTTCAGGGCGCGGAATTCCCCGACGAGAGCCGCACCGGCTATGTCGAGCTCATCCTGCCGAAGGGAACCTCGCGGAAGACCCCGGTCTGCCTCCACCTGGCCGCGACCGGAGATGAGGGATTCGGCCGGCGAAGGGCGGTTTTCGGCTTGCCACTGGCCCGGCGGGGCATCGGCTCCATGATTCTGGAGAATCCCTTCTACGGCCGTCGAAGGCCTTCAGACCAGCATCGCAAAATGCTGAACCGCTTCAGCGACCTGTGGACCATGGGAAGGGCCACGGTCGAAGAGGGTCGGTCGCTCCTGCTGTGGCTGCGCGAGGCCGGGTTCGAACGGCTGGGCGTCTGCGGCATCAGCATGGGCGGGCACATGGCGGCCCGGATCGGGGCGCTGTCACCGGAACCGGTCGCCATCGCTGCCTGCGTCCCCCCGCACTCGGCCGGCGCCGTGTTCACGGAAGGCATCCTGAGACATTATCTGGCCTGGGACATCCTGAACCGCCAGTTGGACGGTTATGGCCGCGCTATCGATTTCATGAGAAGGATCCTGGGCCTGACGGACATCCGAAACTATCCCCTTCCCGTCAGACCGGATGCCGCCTTTCTCGTCGCGGCGGCAAGGGACGCCTACATCCCGCCGGAATCGGTTTCCATCCTGCACCGGCACTGGGCCGGATCCAGCCTGAATTGGGTGAACACGGGGCATGTCGGGGCTTTCCTGTTTCACCGGAGGGATTTTCTGGAGGCGGCTGTCAGGGCGTTTTCGAGGTTGGAGGTCCCATGACCCGGGTGATCGTCCGCAAATCGAGCTACGACGGCGACGAACTGATGCCGCTGTTTTGCGACATGATGACGGCCCTCGGCGGCGACCGGATTCATCGGGGCAGCCGTGTCCTGATCAAGCCGAATCTCCTCTCCCCGGCCTTCCCGGAGCAGGCCCTGCTGACCCACCCCGCCGTCATCCGCGCGGCTGTTGCCTACGTTTTGCAGAAGGGTGCGGAGCCGGTTGTTGCCGACAGCCCGGCCATCGGCTCCTTCGAAAAGATTCTTCGGGACGGCGGGATTCGCAAGACCCTGCAGGGGCTGGACGTGGAGATCCGGCCGCTTCGGGAATCCGTGAAGGCCGATGTGGGCGCCCCTTTCGGCCGAATTGAAGTGGCCGCGGACGCCCTGGCGGCGGATTATGTCATCAACCTCCCGAAGCTGAAAACGCACGGGCAGATGCTGCTGACCCTCGGGGTCAAGAACCTGTTCGGATGTATTGTCGGTTTCCGGAAGCCGGAATGGCACATGCGGACCGGGGTGGACCGGGAGATGTTTGCCCGCCTGCTGGTCCAGATCTGCAGGCGGATCAGACCCGCGTTTACCATTCTGGACGGCATTCTCGCGATGGAGGGCGAGGGGCCCGGCAAGAGCGGCACGCCCCGTCGGCTCGGAATTCTGATCGGCGGGGAGGACCCGTTTGCCGTCGATGAGGCGGTTTGCCGAATGATCGGTCTGGATCCGCAAAGGTTGCCGACTTTGAGGGCGGCCAGGGCGCTCGGCCTGAAGAGCGGAATACTGGAGATCGACGGGTCCCTTCCGGCTGTCGGCGACTTCAAGCTGCCCGTTGCCGCCCCGCTGGTCTATGGTCCGGGCAGTCTGCAGGGGTGGATCCGCAGGCACGTGGTGCAGCGGCCGGTCGCGGATGGCTTCGTCTGCACGCTGTGCGGGGAATGCGGAAAATTCTGCCCCGCCCACGCCATTTCCCTGGCAGGCAGGGCGCTTCGCTTCGATTATGACCGGTGCATCCGCTGCTACTGCTGCATCGAGATCTGTCCGCAGGGCGCGCTTCGCGCCGTCGAGACGCCGGCGGGCCGCCTGATCCGCCGCGCCGTCGGCCGGTTCAATTGATGCCTCCCTCCCCGTCCGGATCAGGCAAATTCTTTCTCGATCCGGTCCATCGCCAGCCTCAGCCGGTCGTCCGGAACGGTCAGGGAAATGCGGATGAATCCCTCTCCGTACTGGCCGTAAGCCGTTCCGGCAGCCACGACCACGGCGGTCTTTTCGAAAAGGCGGTTCGTTAATTCCAGGGAGGTCATCCCCTTGGGGACGGGGACCCAGAGGTAGAAGGTTCCCCTCGGGGGGTCGAAATCGATCCCGATTTTTTTCAGGGTCTTCAAAACCATCGCCCGGCGGCGTGCATAGATCGCGATCATGTGGCCGATGGCTTCGTCCTCATGCTTCAGGGCATAGATGGCCGCGTACTGGATGGGGTTGAAGATGCCGGAATCCGTGTTCTCCTTGACCTTGCTGATGGCCGCAATCAAGTCCGGATTTCCGCAGGCCATGCCGATCCGCCAGCCCGTCATGTTGTAGGGTTTGGACAGGGAGTTCAACTCCACGCCCACCGCTTTCGCCCCCTCGGCCATCAGGAAACTCAATCTTTCCTGTCCCGGGAAAATCATTTCGCTGTAGGGATTGTCGTAGCAGACGGCAATGTCGTGCTTTTTGGCAAAGGCGATCACACGGGCAAAAAATTCCCGGGTCGCGCAGGCGCCGGTGGGATTGTTGGGATAGTTCAGAAACATGCCGCGCGCCCTCTTCACGATCTCCGGCGGGATGTCCTCGAAGACGGGCAGGTAGCCGTTTTCCGGCCGGATCGGCATGTTGTAGGGCTCGCCGCCGCCCATGAGGATGCTGGCCCGGTAAGCCGGGTAGCCCGGATCGGTCATCAGGACCACGTCGCCGGGGTTGATCCGGGCGAGGATGAAGTGGTGACACCCCTCCTTGGAGCCGATCAGACCGAGCACTTCGCTTTCGGGATTCAGTGACACGCCGTAGCGGGCATGGTACCAGAGCGCCACCTCCTGGCGGAACCGGAGCATTCCCTTTTCCTCATCCGTCGGGTAGCGATGGTTTTCGGGGTCCTTGGCCCGGTGGGCAAGCTCCTTGACGATTCCCGCCGGCGTCGGCTCCACGGGATCGCCGATCGCCAGGCTGATGACGTCCACGCCCTCGGCCCGGGCCCTGGCGATTTTTTTCCGCAATTCCATGAACAGGTATGGAGGGATCTTCGTCAAACGATCGGCAGTCTTCACAGTCTCGTCCTTTCCTTGCGCTGTTTTGGGTTTCTCATGAACCCGAGTAGGCTTCGGTCCAGAGGCGGCCCTCGTAAACCACATCGGCGCCGCCTTCCAGATAGACCCGCTCAAAACCGTCCCCGGCTTTTCCGAAATGGATTCGCAGGGTCTCTCCGCTTTTCACCCTGACGTCCACCGGAGAGTCCACCCGTCCCTTTCGCGATGAGATCAGGGCGGCGGCCACGGATCCGGTTCCGCAGGCCAGGGTCTCGTCCTCGACGCCCCTTTCGTAGGTCCTGACCCGGATCGCATGGCGGCCGATGATTTTTACGAAATTGGCGTTCGTCCCGGCAGGCTGATAATGTGCATGGTAGCGGATGGTCCGACCCGTCTGAAAGACATCGAAACCGTCGAGGTCGTCCACGTAGTGGATCACATGGGGCACGCCGGTATTGATGCTGCTGAGAGCGATTTCCCGTCCGTTCACGGAGATGCTTTCGTCCAGCCGAAGGCTGTGCGGGTCGGTCAGCCTCAGCTTGACCCGGTTTCCGCTCACTTCCGCATCGATGATGCCGGCGCCGGTTTCAAAGGACATCCGCTCTTCAGCGATCCCCTTGAGCGCCGCGAAACGGGCGGCGCACCGTCCGCCGTTGCCGCACATGTCCACCTCGGATCCGTCGGCGTTGAAGAATCGCCACCGGAAATCGACCTGGTCGGACGGCTCGATGAGGATCATTCCGTCCGCCCCGACGGATCCCACGCGCCGGCAGGCCCGCCTCACGAATTCCCGAATGTCCGCAACGGGCAGGTTTTCGCTCCGGTTGTCGATCAGGATGAAATCGTTGCCGCTGCCGCTCATCTTGAAAAACTCAATCATCAGAAAATCATCCCCCTCATGTCGCCCGGGCTGCTGGCTGGTTTCCTCTTTAAACCATTTCCGCAAAAAGATTAAGTGAAAAATGTTCCTGACCGGCGAACCCGGGGACGGATTTTCTGTTCGGGCGGACTTGCCCGTTGACAAACGCTTTTTGTTTATGACAGGAAGTGAATCGGCTGAAGGTCAGTGCGCGCGCTGGCAGGGGCTGCACCGTGGCGGAAATGAGAAAGCAGTCAGGATTCGCTGATGAGAAAGCTGGACGCAATTCAGGATATCAAGATGAAGGCCCTGTATATCGAGCAGCGGTTCAGGAGCAACCGGCCTGACGAAATGGATGCCGCCGAACGGGAGCTGGTAGTCCTGAGGGAACGGTTCTGCGAAGAGAACGGGGATTTCATCACGCCCCCGATGGCCCGTGCCCTGAAGAAGGATTTCGACACGTTCCTGGCGCTGATCGACTGGGCCTGTCAGCATTGGCAGGGAAAAGAGGCCTGAAATGGGTGGCATCGGTCCGGTCGGCATTGTCGGAGGCGGGCCGGCCGGCGCGGAACTGGCGCGGCGGCTGGCCGAAGCCCGCATCGCCTGCGTTCTGTACGAGGCGGCGCCGTACCGCGCCAAGCCGTGCGGTGGGGGGCTGACACCGCGGGCGATGGAACGGACACCGCCATCCGTCCGGGAAGCGACGCCGGGCCGGCCTGTCTTTCAGATTACCTCCCGGTCCCCTTCAGACAGAACATTCGACCTGCGGCTTTCCGAGCCGGTCACCATCGTATCCAGGAAAGCGTTTGATCAGCAGCTCCGCCGGGCCGCCGAGGAGGCCGGTGCCAAAGTTGTTTACCGCCGGGTGCGCACCGTTGAGCAGCGGGACGGTTTTTTTATCGTGGACGGGCGGGATGCGTTTTCCCTGCTGGCGGGCGCCGGCGGCTTCAACTGTCCCGTCGCCAGGGCCCTTGCCGGACCGCTGCCGGCAGAGGACCTTGCCGCCTCCGTCGGGTACTACCTGGAGGGCGAGCACCCTTCACGCATCGTGATCCGGTTCGTGTCCGGGCTTGCGGGCTACCTCTGGTTTTTCCCCGGGCCGTCCGCCGCATCCGTGGGGATCGCAGGGCCTGCTCGTGGTTTTTCGGTGCGGCGGGCGGAGACGATGCTGAAAAATTTTCTCGAGTCGCTCGTTCCCGGGCAGGCCCCGAACGGACGCTATGTCTGGGCCGCCCCGTGCCTGCGGACGGGCGCCTTCGACGCCAGGCCCGTTGCCGGGGAAAACTGGCTCCTGCTCGGCGATGCCGCCGGACTCTGCAACCCCATTACCGGGGAAGGAATTGCCCATGCGCTCGAATCGGCTGCCCTGGCCGCGCGGGCCATTCAGACGGGGGACCTCGAAAGCTATCGAACGGAACTGGAAAAGGGCATAGTCCGGGAACTTCGCCGGGCCGCGGTCATGAAGGAAGAATTTTTCAAGCCCGGCTTTCTCCGGATGGGGCATCTGGTCATGAGCGGCAGCGCTGCGGCGAACGACCTTTGCCGGCGCTTTGCCGAGGGGAAAATCTCCTACCATGACCTCAAGCCGGAATCCTATCGCCTTCTGCCCAAGGCCCTGTTCCAGGTTCTCGGCTCCCGGATTGGGCGGCGGGGATGACGGGATCCCGCGGATCGGTTCAGCTTCCCTCGCGCCGGTGCCGGGTCCGTTTACATTCGGGATCGCCTCCCCATCCGCTTCTGCGGAGGTCGGCGGCCGCTACTCGTATTCCTTGGGCACGGCGCAGATCATGATCATCGGATGCTCCGCCGACTTGTTCCGGTACTGGTGCTTCTCTCCGGGAAGCACCAGCGCGAAATCGCCCTTCTTCACGGGGCGCTCCTCGCCCTCCGCCGTGACCAGCGCCCCTTCGCCCTCGATGACATAGTTCAGGTGCTCGAAGGGGTGGGTGTGGTAGGGCGTATGGCCACCGGGCATGATCGTGAAGGCGCGGACCGAGAGCGAGGGCGTCCCGTCCGCCGCCGAGACAGGGAGCTGCTTCCAGACATCCTTGGCCCCCTCCATGGTCATCCTGGTTTTCTCAATTTGCTCCAGACTGGTGATTTTCATAAAACGCCTCCATTTGACTCCAGTTTCCCTTGTAGGTTTGCCCCTGCCCGGCCTCTTTGAGGATATCCAGAAAGCGCGTCCGGGGGATCATCTCCGCCCCCAGGCTGAGGAGATGGTCCGTGTAGACCTGGCAGTCGATGAGGGCAAACCCCAGGCGCTGCAGCGTCCGGGTGAGCGCGATGAAGCCCGCCTTTGAGGCGTTGCTCACCCGCGTGAACATGGATTCCCCGAAAAAGCATTTTCCCAGCGATACGCCGTAGAGCCCCCCGGCAAGATCCCCGCCGCTCCAGACCTCCACGGAATGGGCAAGGCCCTCCTCATGCAGGCGGCGGTAGGCTTCGAACATCTCGTCGGTGATCCAGGTTCCGTCCCCCTTCGCCCGGCGCTCCCGGCATCCCTCCATGACAGCCTGAAAGTCCCGGTCGTAGGTCACCGCAAAGAGGTTCTTTTTCAGCGTCTGGCGCATGCTTCGGGCGACCTTGAGCTTCTCGGGGTACAGCACGAAGCGGGGGTCCGGCGACCACCACAGGATGGGCTCGCCCTCCGCGTACCAGGGAAAGATCCCCTGACGGTAAGCCAGGACCAGACGTTCCGGCGAGAGGTCGCCGCCGACGGCGAGCAGCCCGTTTTCCTCGCTCATCTCCACGGGGGGAAAAACCGGTTGCCTGTTCAGCCGGAAGACGGGCATCGGTCAGCGATTCTCCAGGATCTGGAGAACGACCGCATCGTCCGCAATGTCGGCCGTGACGGTCCCGCCGCAGACCAGGCGACCGAAGAGAACCTCGTTCACGAAGAAGTTCTTGATCCGGTCCTGCACCAGGCGCTCGATTTCGCGGGCCCCGAATTCGTCGGAGAACCCCTTTCCCGCGAGCCACTCGCAAACGCGGTCCGGGACGTTCAGCACGACGTTCTTGCCGGCCAACTGCGTCTGGAATTCCCGAATCTGCTTTTTGACGATGTCGACGACCACGGCCCGGTTCAGCGCGTTGAAGAGAACGACCCCGTCCAGGCGGTTCCGGAACTCCGGGGCAAAGATGCGCTTCACCGCCTCGGAAACCGCGCCGCCCCCGACGCGCCGCTCGCCGAATCCGACCTGGGCCCTTCCGATTTCCCGGGCGCCGGCGTTGGAGGTCATGATGATGACGACATTGCGGAAATCCGCCTTCCGGCCGTTGTTGTCCGTCAGGGTGGCATAATCCATGACCTGCAGGAGGGTGTTGAAGATGTCCGGGTGGGCCTTCTCGATCTCGTCCAGCAGGAGCACCGCGTGAGGGGTCTTGCGGATGGCCTCGGTCAGCAGCCCACCCTCCTCGTAGCCGACGTAGCCCGGGGGCGCCCCGACCAGCCGGGAGACGGTGTGCTTCTCCTGGTATTCCGACATGTCATACCGGTGCAGGGGGACGCCCATCGTCAGGGCAAGCTGGCGGGCCAGCTCCGTCTTTCCGACCCCGGTCGGCCCGGCGAAGAGCAGGGATGCCACCGGCTTGCTCTGGTTCTGAAAACCGGCGCGCGAGCGGCGGATGGCCTGAACGACCGCGTCGATTGCCCCGTCCTGCCCGAAGATCTGCGCTTTCAGCTCCCCATCGAGGCCTTGCAGACTGGCCACTTCCGACGAGGATACGGACTTTTCGGGAACCCGGGAGATCTTGGCCACGATCCGCTCGACTTCGCGGGGGGTGATCATCTGCGTTCCCTCGTCGTCTTTCCGGAAGAGCCGCGTCCGCGCTCCGGCCTCGTCCAGCACGTCGATCGCCTTGTCGGGAAGGTGGCGGTCGTTGATGTGCTTCGCCGACAGGTCGGCGATGGCGTGCAGGGCCTCGTCGGTGTAGGCGACGTCATGAAAGGCTTCGTACCGTTCTTTCAGCCCGCAGAGGATCTCGTAGGTCTCGTCCACCGTCGGCTCGGGAATTTCGATGGGCTGAAAGCGCCGCGAGAGGGCGCGATCCTTGTCGAAGTATTTCCGGAACTCTTCATAGGTCGTAGAGCCGATGCAGCGCATTCGGCCGGAGGTGAGCGCGGGTTTCAGGATGTTGGATGCGTCCATGGATCCGCCGGATACGGCCCCGGCCCCGACGATCGTGTGAATCTCGTCGATGAAGAGGATCACGTTCTCGATTTTCTTGAGGTCGGCAATGACTTTTTTCAGCCGCTCCTCGAAGTCGCCGCGGAAGCGGGTACCGGCCAGCAGGGACCCCATGTCCAGCGAGTAGATTTTCGCGTTTTTCAGGGGCTTGGGAACGGTTCCCCGCGCGATCCGCTGGGCCAGGCCCTCCGTGATGGCCGTTTTGCCCACGCCCGCCTCGCCGATGTGAACGGGATTGTTCTTGTAGCGGCGGCAGAGAACCTGAACCGTCCGCTCGATGATGTCCTCCCGGCCGATGAGGGGGTCCATCTCGCCCTGGCGGGCTTTCTGCACCAATTCCGTCGTGAAGGCGTCCAGGACCTTGCTCGTCTGTTCCGCCGCGCCTTCCTTCGCGTCGGCCTTGCGGGATGTCTTGCCTGCGGACTCATCGGGGATGACGGATACGCCGTGGGAGATGTAGTTCAGAAGGTCCAGACGGGTGACGCCCTCGCTGTGGAGGAAAAAAGCCGCATGGGATTCCTTCTCGTCGTAAATGGAGATCAGTAGGTCGCCGATGTCCAGTTCCTTTTTCTGGGCGGACGCGGTGTGGTAGACAGCGCGGTCCATCACGTTCTGGAAGCTGACGCTCTGCGTCGGCTCGCTGTTCTCGGCCCCCCTGGGTATCTTGTTCTTGAAAAAATCCTCGAGCCGGGACTGGAGATTCTCAACGTCCCCGCCGCATTTCCGGATGATTTCCCGTGGGGATTCGAAAAAGAGCGATGCGAACAGGACGTGCTCCGGCGTCAGGTACTCGTGGGTCCTGGACTTTGCCTCGGTATAGGCGGCCCGGAGGATGTGATTGAGTTCTTCGTTGATTTTCATGCGAAACCTCGCTTCAGGGTCTTCATGCTTCCTCGCAACTGCATTTCAGCGGATAGTCGTTTTCCTTCGCCAGACGATGGACCTGGGAGACCTTGGTCACGGCCACGTCATAGGTGTAAACGCCGCACATGCCCGTACCCTTCCGGTGTACGTCCAGCATGATCCGGACCGCCTCGGAGGCGGGCCGATGAAAAATTTTCATCAGCACCGCGACGACAAAGTCCATCGTTGTGTAGTGATCGTTGTGGAGAATCACCCGGTACATGCGGGGCTCTTCCAGGCCGGTCTCCTCATCCACCCCCAGACGATCTTCAAAACGGATGTCGTAATTTTCATTTTCGGACACAGGCCTTCTCCCGCTTCTCCTTCCCGTCACAGGATCCTAATATAGGGAATGGAAATGCCCCTGTCAATCTTCCCATGCCGGGGTTCACTTTTTTGATCGCATCGTTCAACGTTTTGAACGATGCATGGAAGGGAATGGGAGATGGAGGAAGGTGCGGGATTGGG
>MTKZ01005400.1_pt1 | contig 46896 bp, 36 predicted proteins | sample 1042781 | NCBI WGS metagenome assembly MTKZ01 (sample SAMN06212207, study PRJNA360539) | anaerobic digester metagenome | biome: Wastewater treatment plant; material: sludge; isolation source: anaerobic digester fed with sludge from wastewater treatment plant | place: Denmark: WWTP Viborg ...
GGGTGTGTGCTCGTCCCTACTGTTCCACGGCTGCGTCGGCGACCATGTCCTACTCGTACGACTCCGGCTCGGTCTGGCTGGACGACCTCACCGTTGATGGGCACCCCATGGTGCACGACCTCTGCTCGCTCCACGCGGACTCCGTCTCGGTCCCCAAGGGCTGGCGGTTGGTCGACCGGCGCTCCGACTCCCTCGCAGCGGACGATCGTCAGTCGTCCGTGACGCATCTCGCTGCCGGTTAGCCGTCCCATGAGTCGGCGATCGCATCGCGACGCGGCCCCAACGCACAACGAAACCGCATCCGACGGGCGGGCGGGCACCGACGTGGCGGTCACCCGCCTGTTGTGGTTGGCGGGACTGTGGCTTGGGTCGCGTCTGGTCGCCGGGTTGCTGGTGGCGCCATTCGTCGATCCGGGCGCGCCATTGTCGGCCGGTTCGCTGGTGGTCAGCCAGATTCCGTTCTGGGGGGTCACCGTGGGAGGTCTCTGGTGGATGGCCCGCCGTGAGGGGGAGCGGCTGAGCGGGTTCGTGCGATGGGGGTTCGCTCCACAGGACCTTGGTGTGGGCCTGGTGGCGGGGTTCGGACTGCACTGGGGGGTGAACCTGCTCTACCGGGTGTTGGAGAACGCCGGGGTGTCCGGCGACCCCTCGGCGTCAGCCCGAGAGTTGGTGAACGCGTCGCCCGGCGTGCTGGGAAAGGTGGTCCTGGTGGTGATGGTTGCGGTGGGTGCTCCCGTCGTTGAGGAGATGTACTACCGGGGGGTGGCGCAGCGCACCGCCATGCAGCTGGCCGAGGGCACCTCGGCGAAATCCGGCCTGCGGCACCGTTGGGGCGCCGTGGCCGGACTGGTGGCCGTCGCAGCGTTCTTCGCCCTCAGCCACATCGCAACCGGGGCCGACCTCATCCAACTGCCCGGACTGACGCTGGTGGGCGTGGTGCTGGGTGGGCTCGTCTGGCGCTCGGGGAGGCTGGGCCCGTCCATCGTGGCCCACGGAGTGTTCAACCTCTGCAGCCTGTTGGTGCTGTGGGGCGTCTCAAGTCCGTTGCTGGCGGGCTGATCACCGGGGCCTCCGATGAGGAGAACCCAGGTGCTCATGGCACGATGGTGGGATGACCGACGTGGTTGATCCCCCCGCGCCCGCCGCGCCAGCCCAAGACCAGACCCCCGCCGGAATCTCGGAACTTGAATTGGAACACGGCGCGCCCCGGAATCCCACTGCCGGCGAAGCCGACCGGCGACTTCTTCCAACCTGGCCGTCCGGCTTCGACGCGGCGCAAGCGGCCAACTACGTGGTTCTGGCGGCCTGCACGATCTTCATTTTCGCGACGCTGAATCGCGGTGGGGGCCTGCTGTCGACCAGCACCCCGACGGGCGGCGACATGGGGGCACACGTGTGGGGCCCGGACTACCTGAAAGACATCCTGCTGCCGTCGCTGCGCCTCTCGGGGTGGAGCCAGGACTGGTATGCGGGCTTTCCTGCCTACACCTTCTACATGGTGGTTCCGGCGCTGGCGATCGTGATGCTGGATGCGGGGTTGCCACCGCTGATCGGCCTCCCACTGCTCGTGGTCCTGGTACCTGGCCTGGTCTACGGCTGGTCGATGTTCACGGCCCGTCTGGCGCGGGCCGCCATGTTGGTGGCGGCGGTGGTGATTCTGCCGCTGTGCGTCGACGTCGACCCGAACGTGGCGTTCAAGCTGGTCAGCGTGTCGGGCCTGCTGGCCATGCCCTGGGCGGCGTTCTTCCTGGGCACCTCCTTGCGTCTTCGATTCCCCGGCCCAATGTTGATGTCGATGGCCGCGCTGGCCTTCGTGTGGGACTCGCACTTCACGATCTACGGCGGCAACGTCGCCTCCACCATGGCGGGTGAGTTTTCATTCTCGATTGCGTTCGCCGTCACCCTCGTGTTCCTGGGCGTGGTTGCCAGGGGTTTGAGCACCGGCAGGCATCGGGCCATCGCCGCGACGCTTCTGGGACTGGTGGCCCTGTGTCACGTCATCCCGTTGTTCTTCGCCGTCGGGGCAACCGCCATGATGTTCCTGCTCCGTCCGGGTTGGCGCCAGATGAAGTGGCTCATGGTGGTGATGCCCACCGGGGCGTTGCTTTCGGCGTTCTGGATAGTTCCGTTCTACCTGCGGAGTGACTACCTGAACGACATGGGTTGGGAGAAGGTGGGTCCGGCCGTGAACGGCGCGGCGAGCACGTATTGGCAATACCTGTTGCCCAACGCCATGCCCTACCACGAGATCATCTTTGGGTTGGCGGTCATTGGCGCGGTGCTCAGCATCGTCAGGGCAAATCGGGCCGGGTTGACCTTTGCGCTCTGGTCGCTGTTTGGCGTCGGCGGCTTCATTCTGATGCCCCAGGGCCGGTTCTGGAACGCCCGCGTGCTGCCCTTCTACATACTTTCGCTCGACCTGCTGGCCGCCGTGGCCGTGACGTTGCTCATCGGGGCGCTCGCCGCATTTGTGACCAAGCGGGAACGCCTGCAGCCGGTTGTCTCAGGCATCCTGGCAGGCGCCGCCGTCATCACGGTGTTTCTGGCGGTTGGGCTGCCCATCGGATTGCCCCCCAGTGCAAAGTCCACCAGCGTGAACGCCCCCACCGTGGTGGAGGACCAGTCGTCGGTGCCGCAGCTCAGCGGCCATCAGTTCGGTCCGTTCCTCTCGACCCAGTCCAACAAGGCCACGGGTTGGGCCAGTTGGAACTTCGGTGGTCTCCAGGCCAAGGAGCGCTACCCGGAGTACAGCGCGCTGATGTCGACGATGGCACGGGTGGGCAAGGAGCGGGGCTGTGGGCGGGCGATGTGGGAGTACTACAAGCAGATCGAGGATTACGGCACCCCGATGGCGCCCATGCTGCTGCCGTACTTCACCGATGGCTGCATCGGCTCGATGGAGGGGCTCTACTTCGAGGCCTCCATGACCACCCCGTTTCACTTCCTCAACCAGTCGCTGCTGTCCAAGGAACCGTCCCGACCCCAGCGTGACCTGCCCTATGAGGATCTCGACGTCGCTGAAGGCGTGAAGCGTCTGCAGCTGTACGGCGTGAAGTACTACCTCAGCCGAAGCGAGGAGGCGACCCAACAAGCCCGCGCCCTCACCGAAGGGCCCGATGCGCCGTTGACCGAGGTGGCTGAGGTCCCCAGCCAGAACCTGGCGGGCGACTCCGGAGTGCTCTCCGAGCCATGGGTGGTGTTCGAGGTGGCTGGATCGGAGCTGGTCAGCGGTCTGGACCACGAGCCGATCGTGATGACCGATGTGGCAGCCGATCACGCCCACTGGCTGGACCCGACGGTCGCCTGGTACGGCGACACTGCAAACTGGAGCACCTTCCTGGCGGCCGATGGGCCAAAGGACTGGACCCGGGTGCGCTGTGGTGCCCGAGCCGATGAGGTGGGCCCCGAATCGCCTTACGGTTTCGCTTGTCAGGGGGCGGTGCCGGGAACTCCGATCACTCCGGCCAAGGTCTCGAACATCGTCGTTGAGCAGCAGTCGATGAGCTTCACGGTGGATCAGGTGGGCAAGCCGGTACTGGTGAAGACCAGCTATTTCCCCAACTGGCGAGCCGACGGCGCCGAAGGCCCGTATCGAGTGGCGCCCAACCTGATGGTGGTCGTGCCAACCCAGAAGAACGTCTCGCTCAGCTACGGCCGCAGCGGCGTGGAGTGGTTGGGGATGGCGCTGTCGTTGGCCGGTGTGGTCATCGTCGTGTTGTTGCTCGTCGTTCGCACGCCCCGATTCCCAAGGGCGTGGCAGTTTGCCGGGGATGCCGAACCCGGCGATCCGACCCCGCGTGAGGCGCTCGTTGAGACGGGACACAGCATGCTTCGGCGGAACATCCGGGTTCTCGCGCGAATCAGCCGGTCCGATCCGGTCGGCCCGATCGACGGCCCGCCGCCGGCCGCCGGTAACGGGCCGGTGATCGGCGATCAACCCGACGGCGGAACGGATCCCGACGCCACCGCCGAACCATCGCCCGACTGGATGATCTCGGCGCAGGAGCCCGCCGAGATCGACGGGGACCCTCCTCCTGCGTAGCGCCGGCCCCCGGCCGCCCGGTTCGTGGTCGCTCACCTGGGAGGTTGTCCGCACCCACCACTAGTGTTGGTTTCGTGGCAGACCTGGACGGCATTTTCAAGGCCTACGATGTGCGAGGCCTCGTGCCCGAACAGCTGGACGAGGAACTGGTGGAGCGCATCGGTGCGGCATTCGCCCGGTTCCTGCTCGGGCTGCCCGACGGGATGCCGGCGGACGAGCGGGCGCCGGACCGTGTGTTGGTGGGGCGGGACATGCGGCCCAGCGGTACGGACTTCGTGCAGGCATTTGCGCGGGGTGTCACCGGCCAGGGACTCGATGTGGTGGACCTGGGGCTGTGCTCCACCGACGAGGTTTCCTTCGCCAGCGGATCGATGGATGCGCCGGCCGCCATGTTCACCGCTTCCCACAATCCCGCCGGTTACAACGGCATCAAGTTCTGCCGCTCCGGCGCACGGCCCCTCAGCCTGGAGACCGGCCTCGATCGGGTGCGTGACCTGGCCCGAAACAAACTGGCGCCGCAGGGTTCGCCCGGTTCGCTGACCACCACCGACGTGTTGGCCGATTTCGTTGCGCACGTCCGCAGCTTTGTGGACGTCGACGGCCTCAGCCCACTGTCGGTGGTGGCCGACGTCGCCAACGGCATGGGCGGTCTGGTGGTTCCGGCTGTCTTTGATGGCCTGAAGCCCCGCTTGGAGGTGATGTTCGGGGAACTGGACGGCACCTTCCCCAACCATCCCGCCGATCCGCTGCAGCCCGAAAACCAGGCGGACCTGCGCGCCCGGGTGTTGGAGGTTGGCGCCGACGTGGGGCTGGCCTTCGACGGTGACGCCGACCGGGTTTTCCTGGTGGATGAGTTGGGCCAGGGGCTGTCGGGTTCCACCACCACCGCCATCATCGCCGCAGCAATGCTGGCGGATCACCCCGGTGCGACGATCATCCACAACCTCATCGTGTCCAAGGCGGTTCCTGAGGCCATTGCCGAACACGGCGGCGTGGCGGTCCGCACCCGTGTCGGGCACAGCTTCATCAAGGCGGTCATGGCCGACCGCGATGCCCTGTTCGGGGGGGAGCACTCGGCGCACTACTACTTTGCCGACAACTACCGGGCCGACTCCGGCCTGATCGCGGCGCTCGTGGTGCTGGCCGAGATGTCGCGCAGCGGACAGCCGTTGTCCGAGCTGCGCAAGCCGTACGAGCGATATGTGGCGTCCGGCGAGATCAACTCCACGGTCACCGACCCCACCGACGCGATGGCTCGTGTGGAGGAGGCGTTCATGGGAAGCCGCCGCGACCACCTCGACGGGCTCACCGTCGACCTGGGCGATTGGTGGTTCAACCTTCGGGCCTCCAACACCGAGCCGCTGTTGCGACTCAACCTGGAGGCGGCCGACACGGCGTCGATGGAGCGTCACTCCGCCGAGGTGCTGGCCCTCGTCCGGGGCGAGACCGACTGAGCGCGCACGTCATAGGATGCGCCGGAGCCTGAGGTCGTGCTTGGAACCATCAGCATCGTCCCACCCGGCCTCGACCCAGCCACTCTCGAATCAAGGAGTCATCAACATGGCGCTCTCCCCCGTGCTCTTGGAAGTGCTGGCCTGTCCCGAGGACAAGGGCCCGCTGTATTACCTGCAGGATGAAAACGCGCTGTACAACCCGCGTCTCACCCGCCGCTACCGCATCGAAGACGACATTCCGGTGATGCTGATCGAGGAGGCCGAGACCGTCGATGCGGACGAGGCCAAGCGCATCATGGCCAAGGTCTCCTCCGAGGGCATCAAGCCAACGTTCGACGGCGGGTCGTCCGAAGACGCAGCCACGTGAGCCCGACGGACACCGGCGTGTTGGACACGCTGGGTATGTTCGATGCCGCATTTGGGCTACCCGACCAGATGGCTGCGGCGGTCGAACTTGCATCATCGGTCGATGGACTGCCGGATGCGTCAGCGGTCACGTCGATCCTGGTCCTCGGCATGGGCGGCTCGGGGATCTCGGGCGACATCATGGCCCTCGTGGCGTCCGAGCATGGTCGGGTGCCGGTCGAGGTCAGCCGGCACTACGAGCTTCCCGCCCACGTGGGGCCTCACACCCTGGTGATGGCCGTGTCGTTCTCCGGCGACACCGAAGAGACGGTGGTGGCCGCCGAGGCCGCGGTCGCAGCCGGTGCACCCGTGGTCGCAGTGACCACCGGGGGAGCGCTTGGCGACCTCGTGTCGGCAGCCGGTGGAGGGGTGTGTGGCCTCCCCAAGGGCATTCCGCTGCCCCGCGCTGCGCTGGGGGCGGTGGGCCTGACCCCCGTGGTTTTGGCGACGCGTCTCGGGCTCTTGAACGACACCGCCGCTGCGGTGGACGCCGCCATCGAAGCCGTTGCGGGCCGTCTTGGCGCCAACGCCGGTGCGTCGGGCGACACCGACAACGAGGCTCGCACCCTGGCGCGTCACATCGAACGTACCCAGCCGATCATCTACGGAGGTGGTCGTACCGGCGAGTTGGCGGCCTATCGGTGGAAAGGCCAGGTCAACGAAAACGCCAAGGCACCCGCCTACTGGGGCAGCGTCCCCGAGGTGTGCCACAACGAGATCTGCGCCTGGGGACAGCACGGCGACGTCACCCGCCAGGTGAACTCCATGGTGTATCTGCGGCATGACGGCGAACATCCCAACGTGTCACGTCGATTCGATTTCCTGGCTCAGATCACCGCCGAGGTGGTGGCCGAGATCTTTGAGGTACGCGCCAAAGGTGACGGCTCGCTGGCCAACTTCTACGATTTGGCTGCATTCGGAGACCTGGTGAGCCTGTGGATGGCGGCTGAAGCCGGCGTCGATCCGGGTCCCATCCCGGCCATTTCTGATTTGAAGGCCTACCTGGCCGGGTAGCCGCCCGCTGTCCTGGTACCGCATCACCCCCACCACCTCTCAAGAACCCACGATCACTGAAGAAAGAGGAGTTACCCATGCTGACCCCCGCCGACTACAAGGTGGCCGACCTTTCCCTGGCCGGTTTCGGCCGAAAGGAAATCGAGCTTGCCGAGCACGAGATGCCCGGCCTGATGGCCATTCGTGCCCTGTTCACCGATGAGGCGCCGCTCAAGGGAGCGCAGATCACCGGATCGCTGCACATGACGATCCAGACCGCCGTGCTGATCGAAACGCTGACCGCCCTGGGCGCAGAGGTGCGCTGGGCCAGTTGCAACATCTTCTCCACCCAGGACCATGCCGCGGCCGCCATTGCGGTGGGCCCCAACGGCACCCCCGACGCCCCCGACGGCGTGCCTGTGTACGCCTGGAAGGGTGAGACGCTCGAGGAGTACTGGTGGTGCACCGAGCAGGCGCTGCGTTGGCCCGGCACCGAAACCGGTGGCCCCAACATGATCCTCGACGACGGTGGCGATGCCACCCTCTACGTGCACAACGGCACCAAGTACGAGGCCGCCGGTGAGGTACCCGAGGCCGACGAGGACGACCCCGACGAGTGGAAGGTCATCCTGGCCTCGCTCACTGCGTCGCTGGCCGAGGACAACAACCGCTGGACCAAGATCGGCGCCGGCATCAACGGCGTCACCGAGGAGACCACCACCGGCGTGCACCGCCTCTACCAGATGTTCGAGTCCGGCGAGCTGCTGTTCCCGGCCATCAACGTCAACGACTCGGTCACCAAGTCCAAGTTCGACAACCTGTACGGCTGCCGCCACAGCCTGATCGACGGCATCAACCGCGCCGTCGACGTGATGCTCGGCGGCAAGACCGCAGTCGTCGCCGGCTACGGCGACGTCGGCAAGGGCTGCGCCCAGTCGTTCAAGGGCCAGGGCGCCCGGGTGATCGTCACCGAGATCGACCCGATCTGTGCCCTTCAGGCCGCCATGGAGGGCTTCCAGGTGGCCCGCCTCGAGGATGTGATCGGCACCGCCGACATCTTCATCTCCTCCACCGGCAACAAGAACGTGATCACCCTCGATCACATGGCCGCCATGAAGCACCAGGCGATCGTGGGCAACATCGGGCACTTCGACAACGAGATCGACATGTCCGGCCTGCTGCGCTCGTCCGACATTCAGCGCGTGACCGTNNAAGCCTCAGGTGGACGAGTTCACCTGGCCCGATGGGCACTCGATCATCATGCTGTCCGAGGGGCGCCTGCTCAACCTGGGCAACGCCACCGGCCACCCCAGCTTCGTGATGAGCTGCTCGTTCTCCAACCAGGTGCTGGCCCAGATGGAGCTCCATCAGCGGCTGGAGGACTACCCGCTTGGTGTGCACCGCCTGCCCAAGCAGCTCGATGAGGACGTCGCCCGCTACCACCTCGACGCCCTTGGCGTGCGGCTGACCGAGCTCACCGACGAGCAGTCCGAGTACCTGGAGATCCCCAAGGCCGGGCCGTACAAGCCCGACCACTACAAGTACTGAGATACTCCTGGAGCGGTGCCTGGTTGCGGTGGAAACCCGACCGGTGCACGGGAGCTTTCACTCCGACAGGTTGACCTAAGTTGATCGCCCGGCCGCTCGATGCGGCCGGGCGGTTGCGCGTTTGGGCGCTGACGACGGGGGAACACATGAGTGAAGCGCAGGATTGGGCGGGCAGGGTGGCGGTGGTCACCGGAGGCGGGTCAGGAATCGGCGCTGCATTGTGCCGCCGGTTCGCCGAGGCCGGCATGTCGATCGTGGTGGCCGACGTCGACAAACCCGCGGCGGTCGAGGTGGCTGGTCAACTGGCCGACGAAGGTGTGCTCGTCGCTGACGCCCGAGCCCTGCCGGTGAGAGTCGATGTTGCCTCCGCCGACGAGGTCGCAGCCCTGGGCGAGGCGACCATGGACGCTTTTGGCGCCGTGCACCTCGTGTGCAACAACGCCGGGGTCTCTGCCGGTGGCCTGTCGTGGGAGGTGCCCATGTCCGACTGGCAGTGGGTGATGGAGGTGAACCTCTGGGGCGTCGTCTACGGCGTCCGGACGTTCGTGCCGCTGATCGTCCGGTCGGGCGGAGGCCACATCGTCAACACCGCCTCGATGGCGGGGCTGACCTCCCCGCCGTTCATGTCGCCGTACTCGGTCGCCAAGCACGGTGTGGTGGCCTTGTCGGAAGCGCTCTATCACGAGCTGTCCTTCAGTCATCCCGAGGTGGGGGCCTCGGTGCTCTGCCCGGGCTGGGTGCGCACCCGCATCCACGAAGCCGGCCGCAACCGGCCCCAGCGTCATGGTGGCCCCACGATGTTTGGCGAAGGCGGGCTGTCCGAAGGCGAGGAGGGAGCGGACGGTCCTGGAGCGATGGTCGCCCAACTGATCGCGTCGGGGATGGACCCGTCGGAGGTGGCCGACCTGGTGTGGTCGGCGGTGCTGGAGCGCCGATTCTGGGTGTTTACCGGGGACGACTGGATCGCCATGGCCGCCGAACGGGCTCGCGGTGCCTTCGCCGGCGAGAACCCCCAGCTGAAACTCCCCGGCATCGAGCTCCCGGTCGAGCCCGATGACAGCGCAGGTTCGGACTAGCGGAGGCCCATGGTGTCGACGCCGGTCGGAAGCTTGGCCGGGTCCCAACCGAGCTTTGAGAGGGCTTCTGCACAGGCGTAGCGATCGGTCATGCCTCCCACCCAGCGAACCGCCGCCCGGAGCGCCTGGGTCGAGCCCGCTGTGGGTACGGGCCCGTCCGCTTGGCCGGTCAACACGTCGGGGGGCAGCGTGCCGGGTCGGTCGGCGTAGTACTCGACGAGCGCCGACAAAATCGCGACCACGGAGTCGGCGGCGACGACCGATGCGGGGCGCAGGTAGATGTTCTCGTAGTTGAACCGTCGGAATGCTGCGAGCGCGCCGGATGCCTCGTCGGTCATGCCCACGACGCCGTGTGTGCGCCCCACATGGATCACGTCGGCAATAAATGCCCGCAGCTGCCCGGACCGCACGCTGTCCCCATAGGCGGCCACCTGCGGTGGCAGGGCGCCGTGGTCGACGATGCCGGCGGTGACCGCGTCCTCGAAGTCGTGCGCGGTGTAGGCGATGCGGTCAGCCCAGCTGACCACGAGACCCTCGGGTGTGGCGGGCCGCGGGCGGGACCAGCTGTGGTTGCGGATGCCGTCAAGCGTCTCGGTGCACAGGTTGAGCGGGGTGAGCACCTCATCGGCGCCCCACACCGCGTGGTCGTAGCCCTCGTCGAGGTACGGGCCCAGCGCGTCCTCTGACGCATGCCCACCAGGGCCGTGTCCGCAGTCGTGACCCAGTGCGATCGCCTCGGTCAACGCCACGTTGAGGCGGAGGGCGGTGGCCATGGCCACAGCAACCTGGGCCACTTCGAGGGCATGGGTCAGGCGGGTGCGTTGATGATCGTCAGGGAAGATGAACACCTGGGTCTTTCCAGCCAGGCGGCGGAAGGCGGGGGAATGGAGAATGCGGTCCCGGTCGCGCTCGAAGCAGGTGCGCTCGGGGTCGGGCCCCTCCTGTCGTCGCCGGTGGCCGGCACCCTCGGATCGGGTGGCGCCCGGGGCCATCCAGGCGTGCTCGGCCTGTTCGCGGGCATCCCGGTTGGCTGGAGCAGATGCCTGAGACGCACCCGCGGCCTGGCCGATGCGCAAGGTGCCGCCCGCGTGAGCCGAGCGCACGCCCGGCTCGTCGGCATGCCCGGGGGCCAGCTGATGACCGCCCATCGTTGCGGCCCAGGCTCGGGTTCGTTCGCCGTCGGCGACCGAGGTCTGACGTTCCGGTGGGGACGTTCTGCTCATGGGGCCGATCCTAGGGAGCTGCAGTGACAACCAAGTTCGGTCGTAGGGCCCACCCGCACCGTTCGGGCGCTTCAGGCGCCCACGATCGCACCGACGCTGTTCAGTAATCCAGGGAGACGCTGTCGTGGTCCAACTTGAGGGTGCCGATCACCAGCACCCGGTTGTTCGGGTAGCCCACCTTGCCCGGCTGGTAGGCGTGGAACACCACCTTGGGGGTGCCGTCGGCTTCCCGGAATGCTTCGAGCCCGCCGGGCCCCACCACCCGATCGTTGGTCTTCAGGATGGGTTTGGCATTGGCCCGTGCGCATGGTTGGGCAGGCCCGTTTGGGCAGCCGGCGATGCCGACGGCGTACTGGTCGCTACTCCATCCGGCACCGGAGTAGAACATCCACAGCCGCCCCTCCTGATCGCGGTACATCGATGGTCCCTCGATCACCCCGTGATCCCAGCCACCCGGGTCGCCGGTCAGCAACAGGGTGGGGAAACCGGCAAACCCGGTGCCCTGCGGGTTGAGCTGTTGGCTCCACAGCGCGCCGGAGCGACCCACCGGGGTGCCCTCGGACTTGTACAGCAGGTACGGCGTTCCGTCGAGGTCGACGAACGGACTGGGGTCGATGCTGCCACCCTGGTCCTCCTGACAAACGAGCGGCCCGGTGGAGCTGTCGACGAAGGGCCCCTTGGGGGTCTTGGCCACCGCCACCGAGACGCACTGCATGTTCTGGCCCTTTTTGCGGGCCGAGTAGTAGAGGACGTAGTTGCCGTTCAGCTTGACCACCGCAGGAGCCCAGGTGGCACTGGGTTCCACCCAGTTCGGAAGCTTGGGAAGCGCGTTACCGACGAACCTCCAAGTCTTTTGGTCGGTGCTGGTGGCCAGTTGCACGTTGCCGCCACCCGCGTTGGTCGCATATGCGTAGGAGGTGGCGCCATCGATGAGCACGAACGGGTCGGGGAAGTCGTAGGGCATCGCGGATGGTCCGGCGGCCTCTGCCGCGGCACAGTCGTCCTGAACGGTGCCGAGGGTGGAGGCGCCGCCCGAAGCATCGCCAACCGAGATCTGGTTGACCGCCCGGTTGAGGCCGTCAATGCAGGTCTTCATCCGCCCGTTGTACAGGGCTTGGAGGCCGCGGCCGCTGTCGGCTGCCACCATCTGCTGCTGGAGGGCCTGGCGTTGCTCCTCCAGCGCTCCGAGGGCCGCCCGGGCTTCGGCCGAGTCGGCCTCGGCCAGTTTCGAGGTGGTGCGTGCGTCCTCGGTGGTTTGGCGCAGCTCGGCGTCTGCCGCCTGGAGCTCGGCGGTCTGTCGCTGCATCTCGGCCATCGTGTCCCTGGCGGTGGCAAGCTTGGCCTCGGCGTTGCGCTGGGCTTGAACCCGCTCGGTGTAGGCACGAATGGCCACCACCCCACCGATGATCAGCACCACGCCTGCGACCAGCGCCGGGATGCGCCGCCTGTGGGGCGTTGGGTTGTTCGGCTCGGAGATCGGATCGCCGTCGGATGCGGGCAGATCGTCGGCCTCACGTGTGGGCTCCGTGGGCTGCGAAAGGGGACCGTCGACGTCCACCTCGTTGGTTGCGGGGCGCACCGGGGAGTCACTGGTGGAGGTGGTGGGTGGAGTCACGAAACGTCCGCCTGGGGCCGTCGGTGGTGGCATGTCGCCATCCGTGCGGCGAGCAGAGATGCGATTCTAGCGGTCATGGTCCGGGAGATGAAGCAGGGCCGACGTGGATCTCGGTACGTCCCGAAGGAGGGGTGCCTTCTACGCTGTCCCGGTGAGCAACTTTGTTGACGAGACCGGGGTGTTCGTAAAGGCAGGTGAGGGCGGCGCGGGTGCGGTGGCGTTCCGCCGCGAGGCACATACGCCCCGAGGGGGCCCGGACGGCGGGGACGGCGGGAAGGGCGGCGACGTCTGGTTTGTGGCCGACCGGAACGTGGCCTCGCTGTTGGCGTTTCGGGACCATCCGCACCGAAAGGCCACCAGTGGCAACCATGGCGGTGGTAAGGGCATGCACGGTGCAGCGGGCGAGGACCTGCTGGTGCCGGTGCCCGAAGGCACCCTGGTGCGCGAACGCGATGGCACGGTGCTGGCCGACCTGGTCGGCCATGGTGACCGGTGGCTGGCGGGCGAGGGGGGCAGGGGCGGCCACGGCAACGCCCGGTTCCTGTCCAACCGGCGCCGTGCCCCCGACTTTGCCGAGCAAGGTGAATACACCGAGGAACGCTTTCTGGTCCTCGAGCTGAAACTGATGGCCGACGTGGCGCTGGTCGGGTTTCCCAATGTGGGCAAATCCACGCTGATCGCGGCAATCTCGGCGGCCAAGCCCACAATCGCCAACTACCCGTTTACCACCCTGGTGCCCAACCTCGGGGTGGTTCGCACCGATGATGGGTTTGAGATGGTCGTGGCAGATATCCCGGGCCTGATCGAAGGTGCAGCAGAGGGTCGGGGCCTGGGCCACGCCTTTCTCCGTCATATCGAGCGGGCCAGGGTGCTGGTGATCATGGCCGACGTGGCCCCGCCCGGCGCACGCATGCATGAGGCCGATCGGCACGAGCAGGAGCGGGTGCTGCTGGGCGAGCTGCTCGACTATCGGCCTGAACTTCTCGATCGAACCAAAATCCGGGTTGCAGCACGCGCCGATTTGGCGCCGGAGGAGGCAGCCGAGGCCGAGGCCGAGGGCTGGCTGGCCGTCTCGGGGGTGACCGGGCAGGGGACCAGGCAGTTCGTCGGCGCCATGCGCCGCGCGGTGGAGGAGGCTCGCGAGTCCGGTGAGGACCCGAGCGCCTACGTGGTGCATCGCCCCGAGCCCGAGGGCATTCGGGTGGTACGTGAGATCGACGGTTCGCTCCGCGTGGTGGGTCGGGATGCCCAGCGGGCGGTGGCCTTGTCGGATCTCACCAACCCCGACGCGCTGGCCGAGGCGCAGCGACGGTTGAACAAGCTTGGGGTCAACAAGGCATTGGGCAAGGCCGGTGCCAAGGTTGGGGACATGGTGCACATTGGCGCCATGTCGTTTGAGTACGGCGAGGACGACCTCCGTTGAGCGCGCTGCGCCGTGGGTGCCTGCCGGGTCGATACCTGTCATGTTGGTAATCGCAAAGATCGGCACGTCGTCGGTGACCGATGACGCCGGGCGGCTGCGGTCCGATGCCATCGAGACGGTGGCGCGGGAGGTGGCAGCGGTGCATGCCGCCGGTCATCAGGTGGTGCTGGTCAGTTCTGGCGCTGTTGCCGCCGGCCTGCCGGCGTTGGGCCTCGGCGGCGACGAGCGTCCTCGCGACCCGCGCGTGCTCCAGGCCGTCGCCTCGGTGGGCCAGGTGCACCTGATGGAGCGCTACGGCGCCGTATTCGGGAAGCATCACGACACCGTGGTGGGCCAGCTCCTGGTGGTTCCGACCGACTTTGGTGCCAGGGACAAGTATTTGCATGCACGTGCCACCCTTGAGGCCATGCTCGAGCTGGGGGTGCTGCCCATCGTCAATGAGAACGATGCCCTGGCCGACGATGAGCTTCGCTTTGGCGACAACGACCGCATCGCTGCGTTGCTGGCCCAGGCACTGGCTGCAGACGTGCTGGTGTTGCTGACGGATCAGGCCGGTCTCTTGACCGCAGACCCCCGGCTGGACGCTTCCGCTTCGTTGATCGAGGACATTGCGCAGGTTGATCGTGAACTGGAGGCGCTTGCGGGCGACTCCGGGTCCAACCGCGGCACCGGCGGAATGACCTCCAAGCTTGCGGCGGCCAAGATGGCCACCTGGGCCGGCGTGCGCACCGTGATCGCCCAGGCCGACCGTTCAGGGGTACTCCTCGACGCGGTGACCGGCGAGCCGGGCGTGGGCACCACGGTGCGAGCGCGCCAAGGACGTCTGCCTGCTCGCAAGGTGTGGATCGCCTTCGCCGTCGGCGCCGCCGGTCGGATCTCGGTGGACGCTGGGGCGCGCGCTGCCTTGTTGACCGGCGGTTCGTCGCTGTTGCCGGCGGGCGTCGTGTCGGCGGACGGCGGGTTCGATGAGGGCGATGCGGTCGAGGTGGCCGACGCCGACGGCGCTGTCTTTGCGAAGGGAATCAGCCGGATTTCGGCGAGCGACCTACTGCTGGTGGCGGGGCTCCGGAGTTCGCAGGTGCCCGCCGATGTGTCACCGGTGGCGATCCATCGGGACGACCTGGTGGTGCTCCCCGAGGGCTGAGGGACGTCCGTCTGCGAGGTTTACCCGGCGGAAGGCTGGGCCTCGCCTGTGTCGGGAGCATCGGGCTGGGCGGCTGAGGGCTGGGCTGCGTCGGGCTGGGCTGCGGGCGCCGCTTCGACCTCGGATGCGTCGGCAGTACCGGTGTCGAGCCCCAACTGACTGCGAATCTTGGAAAGCCGAGCCTGGGCCTCCACGTTCCGGGTGGCCTGCTCCACCTCGAGCATTTTCGACTCGACCGACTGGCCCTGGAGCTCCGACACGCCCTGAGCCTTGGCGTATCGCCCCTCGATCTTCTCCCGAACCTGATCCAAGGTGGGCACGTCGTCGCCGACCGTGGCCGACAGGCTGGTCATGGCGTTGTTCATGGATTCCTGCATCTTGGCCTGGTCGAGCTGGCTGAGCAGCTGCTGCTTCTCGGCCAGCTTCTTTTGAAGCTTCGAGCTGTTCTGTGCCACGGCGGCCTTGGCCTGATCGGAGGCCTGGGTGGCCTGCAGGTGCATGCCTTTGAGCTGCTCGATCTCGGCCTCGAGCGCAATCAGTCGGTTGGCGAACGCCTCTGCGGCCGAGGTCATCTCGGTCGCCTTGGCGGTATCGCCCGAGCGGGTGGCCTCATCGGCCATCAGCACCGCCTGGCGGGCGTTGGCTGTCAGCTTTTCGAGGTCGTCCATGCGGGCGTCAAGGCGCATCTCGGTCTGCTTCTGGTTGGCGACGACCGTCGCCGCCTGCTCCACCAGCATCTTGTGTTGCTGCTGAGACTCGGCGATCGCCTGCTCCAGCTGGACCTTGGGGTCAGCATTCGCATCGAAGCTCATGTTCAGCTTGGTGGTCAGATACTTCCAGAAGCGCTTGATCGATTTGAACACGACGACGAGCATAGAGCCTGGCTCAGGCGGTGCCATCCGGTTGGTCCGGCTTACCCGAGGCTCCAGGGGTTGAAGGGGTGGTCCGCGCCAGCAACCGCTCGACGGCACTCGGTACGAACGGCCCGATCTTGCGCCGAAGCACCGACACGTAGCGGTCCAGGCCCTCGATGCGCAGCAGGGCGACCGCCAGGACGAACGCGACCGCCCCAAACACCACGCGCAGGATCAGCTGAGCGGGCGCCCAGTCCAGCGCCGACAACGGTGGCAGCGTGGGGATCAGGGCGCCTGCCACGGTGGCCACAGCGGCCACGGTCGCCTTGCCCATCATGGTGAACAGACTGCGGTCGAGCAGGTCCCGCACCTGGAAGTTGAGCACCAGCACGCTGATGACCGCAGCGATGAGATACGCCCCGCTGAACGCAACCGCCAGCCCGGAGGCGGTGCGGGTGGTGAGCAGCACCGCCAGCACGATGTTGAGCCCGTTTTCGCCCACGTTGATCCAGAACGGGGTGCGGGTGTTCTGGCGGGCGTGAAACGCCCGAATGGCGTACAGGTAGGTGGAGAACGCCGGCAACCCGACGGCGAAGGCGATGAGGGTGCGGGCGGTCTCGTCGGTGCCCGACGCGCTGAAGGCGCCGCGTTGAAACACCACTTGGATCAGCAGTTGGGCCACGACGACGTAACCCGCTGCGGCGGCCAGTACCACCGTGAACAACACGTTGAGACCCTCGCGAAAGTTGGCGCGGTAGGAGGTCAAATCGCCATCGACGAACGAGGTGGCCAGACGGGGTAGGACGGCGGTCATCAGGCTCACTGCGATCAGCCCATGGGGCAATTGAAAGAACGCAAACGCATATTGGTAGGTGGCCACCGTGCCTTCGGGCCCCGAGTTGGCCAGGTTGGTCACCACGTAGAGCGAGACCTGGTTTGCCACCACGTAGCCCATGGTCCAACCGGACAGCCGGATCAGGCGCTTGACCACCGGGTGGGTGGGAGCGAGGTTCCAGCGCAGCCGCACCACGCCGTCGCGCATGGGCGGGATCAGCGGCAAGGCTTGCGCGACCACACCCAGGGTGGTGCCGATGCCCAGGACCAGCAGGAGGGCATTCAGTGAGCCGGAGCCCTCACTCACCCGTTGCACCAACGGGCGGGCGGCCACGAACATGACCGTGACCACGAGGTTGTTGGCGATCGGGGTGTAGGCGGGGATCGACAGCTTGTGCTGGCTGTGCAGCACCGCCGTGGCCAGGCTGACGATGCCATAGAGGAAGATCTGAGGAAGGAACAGCCGCATCAGCGGCACGGTCAGTTCCAGCTGGGCGGCCCGGGCACCCGGCTCCAAGCCCAGGGTGTAGGCCTTGGCCACCCAGGGCGCCGCCAACACGCCTACGACCGAAAGCACCAGCAGCGCCAGCGACGACACGGTGATGATCGCGGATGCGCCGTCATCGAACTCGCCTCGGCGGGTGCGACGACGGGTGTTGACGAACAGCGGTACCAGGGTGGAGGACAACACGCCGCCCACCACCAGCTCGTAGATGATGTTGGGGGTGTTGTTGGCGATGCCGTAGGCGTCGGCGAGCCCGGTGCGGCCCAGGGCATACGCCATGGCGCCCCAGCGGAGCACGCCGGTGACGCGCGACAACACGGTGCCCAACGCCGGGTTGGCTGCCGCCCGCACCAGGTCCTTTTCGCCTGCGGCCACCATCTCCGGGTCGTCCTCGACGGGCACCCCCACCGGTTCATTGGCACGCGCCGCGTCCTGGTTGCCGCCGGAGCCATCGCTGAAGGCGGGGCCGTCGTCTTCGACGAGGATCACGTCGTTCATCGATGCGCCCTCGAACCCGATCTCGCCGGGCACTCCCACCGGGCCGATCATTTCCGGATGAGGCATGGGTATCGGCGGGGACACCACCGGCGAGGCACCCGTGTGGGTGACGCTGGCCACCCGTTGACGGTCGGCGCGCTCGCGTCCTGCAAAGCGAACCAGTCCCGAGGGAACCCAGTCGACCCCAGCCACCAGCGGGGGCGGCACGAGGTAGCGGCACCCGGTTGGTGAGTCCTTCGCGTGCACCCAGGTGCGCGTCCGTCGACCTGCCGCCTGACCGTCGGTGCGTGGCGATGCTGCTTGCCCCGGCACGGTGGTGGTCACGTGCCCTCCCCGGTTTGTCCGGTTTGGGGCGGTTGGGTTTGGGGCGGTTGGGTTTGGGGCGGTTGGGTTTGGGAGACCGGGGGTGGGAGGTCCGGGAGTGCCTTGGGGACCGTGGCGTCGGATGCCCGGACCTCCACCATCGCCTGGCGGAGGGCCTCCATCTCGTCCACGATGCCCGCCACGTCGGCGCGCAGCGAGCCTGCGGCAGTGGAGTCGGCCTGGCTGACCGACAACTCGATGGCCCTGGTGACCGCCTCGTCCAACCGGGCGTTGAGAAGTCGCAGGCGGCTCTCTGATTCGGTGAGCGTCGCTTCCATGCGGTCAGCGGTGGCCAACTGCATCAGCAGAGCCTCTTCGGTGGCCGCAAGGCTGGGGGAGTCTGCCGCAGCGCGTAGCCGACGTGTCTCGGCCAACTCGCCCTCGACTGCCGGTCGGTTGATCTGCGCGCGTCCCATGCCGACGGCGTTGCCCGACTTGGCAATTTCCCAGACCTCGGCCACGCCCTCATTGAGGTGGGCACGAATCTCGCCCAATCGATCTCGCAGGGGACCTTGGGGGGTACCGTGCAACGCTCGTTGGAAGTTCTGTTCCGCCTGCTGGGCGTCACGAACCAGGCGCTTCCACGGCTCGTTCAACGCAAACGCATCGATCCGGGTCGTCGAGCCCCGCTCGGGGCGGGGGACGGCCACGCCCACGCGAATCACCCAGGCCGCAATTGCGCCCACCACGGCGCCGATCGGCCCCAGCCCGGTGAGAACACCGACCGCCGCGCCGACACCGCCCGCCACGATGCCGGCCGGGCCGGTCATCGCCCGAGCCACCTGGGGCGTGTAGAAGCGGTCACGGAAACTCATGGCGTCGTGAGCGTTGCCTTCTCCCAGGCCGGCTGGGACGATCGGGGTCAGAAGTTGGACACGACTGCGGTGAACACCCGATCGATCGCATCCGGATCGCTCGAGTCGTACGCCGCCGCGTCGGATGCCTCGGCGATCGCCGAAAGTTGACCGGTCGAGGCCCCCTCACCGTAGGCGATGGTGAACATGCGGACGGGTGTCGCCGCTTCACCTTCGCTACCGGCACGCAGTTTGTTGGTCAGAGCCTTGAACTGAGCGTCGTCGTCAGCGGGATCACCGTCTTCGTTGATGCCGTCGGTCAAGAGGATCACAGCGTTGATGCGCGTCGGGTCATAACCGCTCTTGATCTCGTCGAACGCCTGCTCGGCGGCTCCAAAAAGTGGGGTGCCGTTGCGGGGCCTGAGCTCCCGGAGCGCGGTGCGGAGGCCTTCGGCGTTGGCGCCCAGTTCCTTGATCTCCACCAGGTCGTCGTACACCGGTTGGCCGGTGTTCTCGTCGGTGGTGAAGGTTCGCAGCCCCACCTCGTCGTCGGCCTTGAACTCGTCCAACGCCGTGCTGGCCGCCTGCTTGGCCAGGTCAAGCTTGGTGGGGCCGCCCGGGTCGCCGGCGGTGGCCGGCTCGCTCATCGAACCGGAGACGTCGAGCATCATCAGCACCCGGGCACCTTTTCGTTGGGTGTCCCAGGCGTTCAGGATTGCGTCGAGCACCTTCGGGTCGGGCACGGGCAAGGTGGTGGCCGGCTGATCGGGATCCACCCCGTTCTTGGCCACGATCGGGTTACCAACCGGCACCTCGGGGTTGCCCGGACGGAAGCCGAACGCCAGCACCTTCTTCTGGTTGGTCGGCTCCTGGAGGAACTTGATGAACTTGTCGGCGGCATCCTTCTGAGCCTGGGTCCCGCTCACGACGTACAGCGGGTTGTCGGAGTACAGCGTGCCCTCGGTTGGATAGATCGACACCAAAGGGATCCGAGGTTTGCGGGGCTTCTCCCCGGGGTCGAGTACGCCATCGGGATTACCCGAGTTGTAGTCGATCACCGACTTCTCCTCGACGGCGACGGCGGAGGCGTAGGTGAGCGCCGTGTCGCGCCGGTCGGCCCGAAACCAGTTGTTGAGAAACGTCATCGTGATGTCGCCGTAGTGCACCACCGACGACTCGATGCCCTTGTTGAAGTCAACGACCTTCTTGGCTTTCAGTTGTTCGACCGACAGGTTGTCTTTCGCCCCGGCGGCCGCGTAATTCTGGGCCACAAGCGCCGACAGGCCGGAGGTGGAGTAGTTGGGGTTGGTCTTGCCCAGCTTGAACTGTCCCCACTCAGGGTGACCCCGCTTCGCCCATGCATCGGTCTCGGTGGACAGCGCCAGCAGGTCTTTCCAGCCCACCGGCTTCTCCGGGTAGCCGAGCGCATCAGCCATTGGTTGTGGCATGGCGATCACCAGGGGGGTCAGCATGAAGGTTGGTGGATCGTTCGGCACGGTGAACTTGTTGCCGCCATCGCTGGAACGCTGGTTTGTGATGGCGCCCCAACTGCTGGACGCCGGCGACCAGAGCACGGGCTCCGTGCCCATCTCGGCCGAGTTCCAGCCATCGGCCAGCGCCGTGGCCGCACGGCCGGAGGACACCGACTCGGGTTCCACCCGGACGCATCCCTGGCCGTCCCAGGCGCGATTGAAATCCTCGGCCAACTCCTTCATCAGGTCGATCTTCTCTGAACTGACCGCGGCCGGCACCTTGGTGCAGTTGTCATCCTCGGCGGCCTGTTCGCCACCGCCACCGCCCCCGCAGGCACCCGTCAGAAGGGCCACGGCCAAAAGCGCAACCCCGGCTCGGGTGGTGCCTTGGCGTCGCTGGGTGGGGAAGCGTCGGGTGGCGCGATCGTGGGTCATCAAAGTCTCCAGGTGATGGTCGGTGCTTGGCCCCGCCGGCTCATTGGGCGTTCCAACTCTCCAGCAGCGCGGCCAGAAGCCCCGGGTCGGTCGGGTCCGCGTCGCTGGGTGGCTCCCACCCGGCGGTGGTCAAACCGGTGCCGAGACGATCGGTGAAGTCGGTCACAGCCTCGGCCGACGGTGGCTGGGCGTCGTCGTTGGGTGAAGTCGTCCTTGCGGACACCTGCGCGGTGAGGTTGACAACGGGTTGTACCGGACGGACCTCGTAGCCGCGGGCTGTGGCCGGACCGGTGATCTCGGCCTCGGGCGCAATCAGCACCGAGGCCGCTCCCGGCGTTGTCGTGAACTTCTTGACCGCTGAGCTGGAGGAGACACCCAGCTCGCCGGAGTCGATCCGGCCGAGCAAGCCGCCAAAGGCCTGAGAGGTGACGTCGTCTCGGTCGGGCGGTGCATCGTCAGCGGGGATGGTGCCTGCGAGGCCGGCGAGGGTGACCAGCCCGGCCGAGGACGGCGGCACCACGTGGCCGAGGCGAAACTCGCCCAGCGGCGCCGCCCCTCCGAGATCCGTCGCGTTCTTCCCGGTGGCATCCGCCAGGCAGTTCCAGGTCACCGTCTTGGGACATGCAACATCGAGCAGCTTGAGGTTGTCACCCTTGGCCGCCACGACCAGCGGGGTGGAGGCCACCTGCGCAGGCGTCCCAAAGGTCGGGACCTCGGTGTTTGGGTTGGCGACGGCCAGCATTGAAGACCAGTCCCCGGCGGTGACCCACAGGGCGGGCGGGTCATCCTTGGAGTTGAGGTCGCTCAGCCGGTCGAAGGCGTCACCGGGTTCGATCAGCTTCACTTCAGCCCCGTCGGCGGCAGCCGCACAGGCATCGGCCAGGAGCGGATCGCACCACAGGACCCCGAGCGAAGGTTCGGCACTCGGCCCATCGCCGCGCCCGTCGATGGCGCCGCGCAGCACCACCGCACCGGCGACCAACCCAACTGCGGCCACCAGGGCCAGAATGCGTGCCATCACGAGAGACGTAGGCTACCGGAGGTAGGCCCAGCGCGGCCTGCGCCTCGCCGATGGAACGGCGGCGCAGTCAGGCGGTCGCCAAGCGCCGGTCTTCAAGCACCTGAGCCAGAACCACCGCCTGATTGTGCTCGGTGTCCTTTGCGCCGTAGACAAGCGTGACCCGGCCATCCTCGGTGCGCTCGACCAGGGCGGTTACCAGGTCTTCGTGATCGCAGAGTTCGGTTCGGTATCGCTCGACGAACTCGTCCCAACGCTTGGGATCGTGGCCAAACCACTTGCGGAGCTCGGTGGAAGGGGCGATCTCCTTGCACCACTCATCGAGCCGGGCATCGTCCTTGGACACGCCGCGAGGCCACAGTCGGTCGACCAGGACCCGATAGCCATCGTTGTGCGTCGGCTCCTCGTACGCCCTGCGGGTCCACACCCTGGCGCTCATGACCCGACCTCTTGAGTGTCTTCGTTCATATGCTCACCCCGTTGTTACGGATGGACTTTCAAGCGCTCACCCGGTCTCAGTATGTGGTGCCGCAGTTCCTCAAACCGAGGCAGGCCCACTTCGGCCACCGGGACGAGTGGGACTTCGAGACGTCGCAGCAGATGTAGGACGGCGCAGCGATCGCCGTGGCAGCTCTTGGCGGTGACCGCCGAGGCACAACACGACGAGTTCTGGCGGGCTGTCCTCTACGCGTAGATCGTCACTGGTGGCCCGGGGCTGTGTTATCGGTGGCCGGGGGCCGTGGCCGGGATGTCGGCGGCGGTGAGCAGGGCCAGGTCGTCGCGGGTTGGGTCCTCGAGGGCGACCACTCGGCTGGCCTGACACGCCATCGTCTCCTCCAGCAGGTTTCGAGCCAGGCGCCCGTTGCCGAAGCCCTCCTCGCGAGGCACCGCATCGAGCACCTCGACCAGTCGGGCTCGCGCGTCGTCGGCCAGCTCGTAGCCGTTCTTGTCGGCCAGCAGGTCGAAGATCGCCAGCAGGTCCTGAGTGGAATAGTCGGGAAAGAAGACCGTGCGCGGGAAGCGAGAGCGCAGTCCCGGATTGACGTCGAGGAACGCCGTCATCTCGTCGGGGTACCCGGCGACCACGACGACGACTCGATCGCGGCGGTCTTCCACCAGCTTCACCAGCGTGTCGACGGCCTCCCGCCCGAAGTCGCTCTCCGAGCCTCGGATCAGCGAGTAGGCCTCGTCGATGAACAACATGCCCTCGTCGGCCTCGTCGAAGCGCTTGGTGACCAGGGGGGCGGTCTGGCCGACGAACCCGGCCACCAGGGAGGTGCGGTCCACCTCGACCAGGTGCCCCCGTTCGACCACCCCGAGGGTGCGGTAGATCTGGGCCAGCAGCCGGGCGACCGTGGTCTTGCCGGTGCCGGGATTACCCGTGAACACCAGGTGGTTCGAACGGTCGGCGACCGGAAGGTCAACCTCGGCCCGCATCCGGCCCACCCGGATGAGGTCGGTGAGGCGCCGCACCTCGGCCTTCACCTCGGCCAACCCGATCAGGCCGTCCAGCTCGGCCATCAACTCCTCGAGGGGGCGAGGCGGCGGCAGCGGCTCGGGCTCGTGGACATCGGGCGCGGCCTCCGTGGCGGTTTGTGCGTCGGACGCGGGGGTGGCGGAAGCGTTGGTGGAGGACGCGTCGACGCCGGGAGCGTCGGTGGCGATGCGGTTCGCCCGGGTGGCATGGTTGCCCGGACCGACCGTCCCGATTCGTCCCAGCAGGCGGTTGCGGAAGGCATCGAGCGCAGCCAACTCGCCCTCGGTGCAGATGATGTCCAGATCCACCACTGTGTGGGCGATGGCCATGGCGTCCCGGTAGTACCCGAGCGCCCGTTCGCCACCGTCGAGACGGTCGGCGCCGAGCAGGATCTCGAACAGGTCGCTGGGCCGGTCGAGCCAGCGCCGGGCGCCCCGCAGCAGGTCGGTCTCGCGCACCTTGGCGGGGGTGGCGCCCGCCAGTTGGGTGTCGAAGCGGCCGCCGAAGACGCCGATAAGCGGCCACAGCTCGTCGTCGGAATGGCGGCCGTCGCTGTCGATGAAGGCGCAGGCGATGCGGTAGGCCTCGACCGACACGTCGCCCGCCAGGTCTCCATCGGAAGCGATGTTGGCCACGTTGGACGCATCTGAGGTGTTGCCCACCGAGTGGGTGACCTCGACCAGGGCGGTGGTGACGTTGCCGCAAAAGCGGTCCACCGCCAAGCCGAGCGGCCCGGTCGCCGAGTTGATCGAGGCACCCATCGTCTACCCGAACGCCGAGTCACATCCGACGGCAACCGCCATCGCCTGGCAGATGTGGCGCATTCGGAACTCCGAAAGGCGCCCGACCGGTTCGACCATCGCTCCCACGCTGACGCTTTCTACCGAGTCGAGGTTGACAGCGGTCGTTCTCCGCACCGGATCCTCGCCTGGCTCCAAGAGCACTTCGCTTTCGAGGTCACGAATTGTCGTGGTACACGGGGCAACGATGACTCGCTTCAGCCGACGGATCGCCTCGGCGCGGGAGAGCACAACAACCGGTCGGCGCGCGATCTCGGGCAGCTCACACCACCACAGTTCGCCCCGCTGGGGGAGTTCGCTCACGAAGCCTTGGCTGCGCGATGGAAAGAATCGAGGTCGCCCCACTCGTCAGGTTCACTCAGCGGTCGGCGGTCGTACACCTCGTAGCTTCGATCGACCTCATCGGTCCGATGCTTGGCCACGAAGGCAGCGAGGGCTTCGTCGAGAAGCTTCGAGTCACGAGCATCTGGAGACGCCGAACGAGCAGCTGCGAGCAGCTGTTCGTCGACCGTGGTGCTGACCCGAACTCGTGCCATGCCACGAGTATGCCACGTGCTCGTTGGTGATCACCGTCGGTGACCGGCGCCATGGCGAAGGTCGGCTTGCCCAATCATGCAAGAACACTGGCGTCCCGTGGTTGTGAACTCAGCCGAGTGCGGCCTTGAGTGGTTGGGCCGCGGACTCCAGCCTGGCCTGTGCCAAGGAGCCGGCCAGCTTGGCCTCGCGCTGGGCGGTGTTGACCATCCGCTCGGTGTCCTTGGCGGCCCGTCGGGCCCGCCAGCCGAGGCCGGGACGGCCCTCGGTGTCGACGGTGGCCAGCAACAGCCCGCCCAGGATCGACGCGTTCTTCTCGAACTGAATGCGAGACATCGTTCGGGCTTGGGTGTCCGGCTCCTCGTTCCAGAACGCATGCGCCGCCAACGTGGTTGGTACGAGCGTGCCCGCCAGCACCAGCGCCGAGAGGCGCGGGAACCTGCCGAGGGAAAACAACACTCCTGCGCCCACCATGATGGCGCCGTTGGCCTTCACCAGATCCGCATCGGCCATCGTCAACCCGGTGGCGTCCCTGATTGCACCCAGGAGCGGTGCCGCCGTGTCCACCTTCGACTCGGGATTGCGGGCGCTTGCCAGTCCCTCGTTGATCAACAGTCCGGCGATCAGGGGTCGGGCAACTCGTCGTAACAACATCATGTCTGAGATGTTCCCATGGCCGGACCGGATCAAACACCACCCGGCCGTTCGTCACAAGCGATTGGGAGCGCCCCGACGCCTGATCGGTAGTCTCTCTGCCAATGAGCACGGCCAGCGCACGCACCGACGGACTTCCCGAGACCGAGCCCCGCTTCGATGCGGTCGACGACGTGCGAGCCCGTCTCGGTGAGGTGGAGTACCTCTCCGACGAGGGGATCGCAGGAATCGTCTACCTCGCCGATCGGCTGGGTAAGCCGATTCTGGTCGAGGGCCCTGCGGGCACCGGCAAGACCCAACTCGCCAAGTCGGTGGCCGAGATCACCAACAGCCGACTGATTCGCCTGCAGTGTTACGAGGGCCTGGATGAAGCCAAGGCGCTGTACGAGTGGAATTACAAGAAGCAGTTGCTGCGGATCCAGGCGGCAGGCATTGAGGGCAACAGCGAGGGTGGCGCCGGCTGGGGTGAGCTTGAGGAGGACATCTTCTCCGAGGACTTCCTCCTGACCCGCCCGCTTCTCGAGGCGATCAGGGCCGAGGACCCGGTGGTTCTCCTGATCGATGAGGTCGACCGGGTGGAGGTGGAAACCGAGGCGCTGCTGTTGGAGCTGCTCAGCGATTACCAGGTGTCCATTCCCGAGCTGGGTACGATCACCGCCCGCCAGATCCCGCTGGTGTTCCTGACCTCGAACGCAACCAGGGAACTGTCCGAGGCGCTCAAGCGGCGTTGCCTGTACCTGTACATCGACTACCCGGACATGGAGCGGGAGCGCGAGATCGTGCTCACCAAGGTGCCGGGCATCACCGAGGCCCTGGCCGATCAGGTGGCCCGAATCGTGCGGTCGATCCGCCAGCTCGAACTCAAGAAGTCGCCGTCGGTTTCCGAGACGCTCGACTGGGCCCGCACCCTCATGCTGCTGGGCGTGGAGAAGGTGGACACCCAGGTGGCCACCGACACGGCCAACATCCTCTTGAAGTACCAGTCGGACATCGCCAAGGCCACCCGGGAGTTTGTCAAGGATGGCGGCCAGTCCGCTGCGAAATCGATGCTGGGTTGATGGGTGCTCCCTGAGACCGCCGGCAGTGGCACCCTCGCAACCCTCGCAGTGACCGGCGAGCCCTTCCTGGAGCTGCTGGGGGGCTTCATTCTCGCGCTCAGGGAGGCCGGTCTGCCGGTGAGCCTGACCGAGAACCTGGACGCCATGGAGGCGGTTGGGCACATCCCGCTGGAGGACAGGGACGCATTCAAGTACGCGCTGGCCGCCACCCTGGTGAAAAACCACAGCCATTGGCGTGTGTTCGAGACCGTCTTTGAGGTGTATTTCAGCCACCGCGGGTCGGCCCACGTGCTGGACGAGGATGCTGCGGCCGCGCTGGCCGAGCTCGAGGACCAGATGGACCTGCCGCCCGGTGAGGGCGCAACCGGCGCGGGTGGTGCGGGCGGCGAGGCGATGACCCCGGAGGAACTGGCCGAGGCGTTGTACCAGTCGCTGCTGAAGGGCAACGATGCACAAATGCGGGCGGTGGCCCGCCAAGCGGTGCGTCGCTACGCCGGCATGGAGCCGGGCCGGCCGGTCGGCGGCACCTACTACCTCTATCGAACGCTGCGACAGCTCGACCTCGATGGAGTGCTGGCAAAGTTGCTGGAGGCGGCCAAGGACGCGGCCCCGGAGGACCAAAACTCCCTTGATGCGCGGCTCGAGGCCGACGAGTACGAACACCGCATCAACCAGCTCAAGTCTGAGATCGAGGCCGAGATCCGTCGTGGCCTGGTGGCGGACCGCGGTGTGGAGGCCATGTCGCGCACCCTGCGCAAGCCGCTTCCAGAAGACATCGATTTCATGCATGCCAGTCGCGACGAGCTGAAGGTGCTTCGTCAGGCGATCCAGCCGCTCACCCGCAAGTTGGCGGTGCGTCTGGCCCGCAAGCGTCGTCGCGGCCGCAGGGGTCCGTTGGATTTTCGTTCGACGGTTCGCCACTCCCTCAGCACAGGCGGGGTGCCCGCCGACCCACAGTTTCGACCCCCGAGGCCCCACAAGCCCGAGATCTTTGTCATCGCCGACATCTCCGGCTCGGTGGCTGCCTTCGCCCGGTTCACGCTGCACCTCGTGTATGCGCTTTCGGGCCAGTTCAGTCGGGTGCGAAGCTTCGTGTTCATCGATGGCATCGACGAGGTGACCCACATGTTTGAGGGCACCGACGACATCATGGAGGCGATCCACCGGGTGAACACGGAGGCCGACGTGGTGTGGGTGGACGGTCACAGCGACTACGGCCATGCATTCGAGGCCTTCTGGGAGAAGGCCGGGCGCGAGATCAGCCCGAAGAGCACTGTGATCATCCTGGGCGACGCTCGCAACAACTACCACGCCAGCCAGAGTTGGGTGGTGAAGGAGATAGCGCACCGGGCCCGCCACACCTACTGGCTGAACCCCGAACCAAAGAGCTACTGGGACACCGGCGATTCGATCGTGTCCGATTACGCGGTGTACACCGATGGTGCCTTCGAGTGCCGCAACCTTCGCCAGCTCGAGACCTTCGTCGACAACCTCGCGTGAGTAACGATGCGGCCGAGGGGCAGACCAACGCCATGGCCGCGGCGGAACGNNCGGTTGTTGGGCCGGTTGTCGACCCACTTCGGCGAGACCGGACGCAGCTACGAGGTGTTGTTCGTCGACGACTCCGACGATGAGACGCCGCAGGTGGTTCGTCGGGCGGCCGCGGCGGGCGAGCCGGTGCGCATGATCCACCGGCCTGTGGGGCGGCGCGACGGAGGCCTCGCCGGTGCGCTGACACTGGGCATGGCCCAAGCGAGAGGTCGTGCCGTGATCGTGATGGATGGCGATCTGCAGCATCCGCCCGAGGTCGCCGAGTCGATGGTGGCGCCGCTGTTGGACGGCCCTGCGCAGGTGACGGTGGGTAGCCGCTATGCGGCGGGAGGCTCTGCGGAAGGCCTTGAGTACCGCTGGCGGCACTGGGCATCGGTGGGCTCGCGGTGGCTGGTGCAGTTCATGTTTCGGGAGACTCGGCGTTCCTCGGACCCTGGGGGTGGGCTTTTTGCCATTCGCCCCGAGGTGCTGGCCAACGCCACCCTGGCGCCTGAGGGCTACAAGATGCTGGTGGAGATCCTGGTTCGGGGGAAATGGGAGGTGTTGGTGGACGTGCCCTATCGCTTCGAGACCCGCACCGATGGTCAGACCAAGAGCACCCTGGTGGAAGGTTGGAACATGGTGAAGCACCTGGTGCGCCTGTGGTGGAGCACCAGGGTTGGATGGGGCCCTGAGCCGGCGCAGCCTCGCACCGACGGCCTGGAGATCCTCGACCCGGCTGCGCCATGACCGAATCCAAGCCAATGTCGGTGCTGTTGGTGGCATCGCAACTTCCCCCGGTGACCTCCGGCGTGTCACGGTCGGTTGATCGGCTTCGTCGCGGCTTGATCGAGCGAGGTCATCGAGTGGACGCGGTTTCGGCCCTGGCCGATCGAGGGTTGACCTACGGCGAGTACCGAATGCACTTTATTGCTCGACGCTTCGCCCGCTTTGCCCGCTTCACCGAGGGCTACGACGTGGTGGGCCTGCATGGGCCATCGCCGTTCTGCTCGGAGTTGTTTCTGGCGCGAACCGCGTTGGCGCGGCGCCGACCGGCGGTGGTGTACACCCATCATTTTCAAGTGATGGTGGAGGCCGCCGGACGTGGTCGCGGCGCGATGTATCGGGCCCAACTGGGCGTGAACACCGCACAGGAGCGCCTGGCCCGCGTGGCGGACGAGGTCGTGGTCACGTCGCCGTCCTATCGGGACCTGCTTGCGGAGGCGGGGGTACCGGGAGCTCACGTCATTCCGTGGGGGGTCGATGCCGTGGCACCGGCGGGCGCGGACACACCGGAGGATGTGACCGCGCGGTCAAACGGCCCGTTGCGAGTGCTGTTCGTGGGTCAGATGCGGCCCTACAAGGGAGTCCCGGTGCTGCTGGAGGCTCTCGACGGGCTCCCCGNNGGGGCCTGACCAACGCCCGCTTTGTCGGGCGCGTCGACCACGACGAATTGTTGGCCGCCTACCGCAGCCACGACGTCATCGTGTTGCCATCGATCAACGAACTGGAGGCCTTTGGCATGGTGCTTCTCGAAGGCATGTCTGCCGGTCTGATCCCGGTGTGTTCCGACCTGCCGGGGTTGGGTGACGTGGTGGGGGACACCGGGCGGGTGGTGCCCCGACGTGACCCTGACGCGCTCCGTGGGGCGCTGGCATCGTTGGCCGCTCAACCGGCCGAACGGGCACGGTTGAGCAAATCGGCACGGGCACGGGCGGCCACGTTCACCTGGGAACGGTCGGTTGCGGACTACGAGGCCGTTCTCGCTACCGCCGTTCTTTCCAACGCCGACCGGGGGCGTAGCATCTCGGCCAATCCAACGACGCGACGGCAGCGATGAGTATCGACGAACAGAACGAGTTGAACCCCCCACCCGTCGACGGTGCTGACGCCCCGGACGATGTGCCCGGCGACGCCCCGGACGATGTGCCCGGCGACGCGACCGATGACGCGACCGATGACGCGACNNCGCGAGGACAGCGGGTACGAGACCTGCTGGCGTCGGACCGTCTGCCCTTCGTCAATCGCCAGTTCCTGATCGTGGTGGGTGTGGCGATGGTGCTTGGAGCGGCGGCGGTGCTGATCAACACCTACGTCGTGCCTCCGGAGGTGATCGATGGCATGGAGATCCCGGTGCGCATGGACAGCTTCGACCGGGGTATTTTCAGCGACGAACTGGGCGTCATCGTCGACTCCAAGAGCTCGATCAATCCATTTTACGACTCGACGCGATGGTCGGTCTACGGCGGCATCTGGGGCATCAACGGCGGGCAGGGGGCGATCATCGATGTCGACAAGGACTCCCCGGCACTGGTGGCCATGGGATGGGCCTCGCCGATCTCGGCGGTGCAGGCCCGGCTGAGCAGACCGATGACGAACGCTGGGGTGGCCTTTAGAATCGCTTCGGTGGACGACTACTGGGCGGTCGTCGCAGACCCGGTGGACAGCAGGCAGTGGCTGCGCATTCTGCGGGTGGTCAACGGCAAGGTGGAGGAGGTGGGCCACACACAGAAGAACTCGTTGAACGTGTTTGGGGCCACGCTCGTGACGGTTCGTTTCGAGGATGACGGGTTCAGCATCTGGGTGGATGGCTCAATCTCCACGCGGGTTCGTGATGACACGTTCGCCGATGCAAACCAATCAGCAGGCCTGGTCGGAGTGGACCGCAAGGCGAGAGGTGCACAGTTTGATGACTTCGCGCTGTTTGCCGAGCCGACCGTTCGCCAGCTGCAACCGGAATCGGTCAACCCCGAGGCGCCGGCCGGCGCAGCGACAACCCCAACCGTGGCGACGCCACCGGCCGGCGGGGTGACAACAGCGCCGGTCCCCGCACCCACCGGCGGTACGCCGCCGACATCGGGCGGTACGCCGGCGACATCGGGCGGGGCGACCACGCAGGTCAGCATCCCCGGTCCGGCAGCCGATGGTGGCGGTGCTCCCGCATCCACCCCGCCAAACGGTGAAGGGGCCGGGGGTCAGGGGGGATGACCTCCACGCTGGACCGCGCCGCCGTCGCCCCTCAGTCGGGCGATGGTCGCCGGCAGGTGCCCAAGGTCAGCCGCACGTACTACCCGTGTCTGAACGGCCTGCGGTTTCTGTCTGCGTTCCTGGTGATGTGCACGCACACGTTGGGGGTGTTTCGTACCTCGCTGGGCGCGAGCGATCAACTGGTGCAACACATCGGACACATGTCCGTCGGCACGTTCTTCGCGCTGTCGGGATTTCTGCTGTTCCGTCCATTCGTGGAGGGGATTCTGGATGGCACGCCGTTTCCCAACCTGCGCGACTATGCCACCGGCCGCCTGCTGCGGCTGGTGCCGCTGTACTGGGTGGCGCTGTTCTTTTACATCACCGTCTTTCCAGACGTTGACCTGCCGACCAACGCTGTCGGTTGGGTGGCACTGTTCGGGTTTGGGCAGATTTACGTGTTTGGAGGCGAGTTCTGGGCCATCTTTGCTGCCTGGACGTTGGGGGTTGAGCTGGCCTTCTACCTGATTTTGCCTCTGTTGGCGATGGCCTATCGGCGTGTGAGCCGAGCGTTCGGAACGTCGGTTCAGGACCGCATGGTCGGTATTTACCTGGCCTTGGGCGCGCAAGTGGTGTTCTCGATCGCCATCAAGGTGTTGATCATGACGATCCGCGACACCACCCATCCATCGCTGGTGTGGATGCCATCGATGCTGGACTGGTTTGCCGTCGGAATGTTCTTTTCGGCGCTGGCCGCAGCACAGGTCCGGGGCCTTGCGCTTCCCGGTTGGATCCGGTGGATGTCCGATCGGCCCTGGTTTTGTTGGGGTTCGGCGGTCGGGGTGATTTGGGCCGCTGTTCAGCTGCGCTACTACTTCATCTACTTCCCGACCATGGGGCAATCCTTGGCCAGGCATGTGGCGCATGGCGCCGGTGCCGGGCTGTTGCTGCTCCCGCTGACCTTGGGTGATCAGTCCAAGGGTGCCATCCGCTGGGTGATGCGTTCCTGGGTGTTTGCGTCGCTTGGCGCAATCTCCTACGGCCTCTATCTGTGGCATCCGGGTTTCGTGAAGCTGTTTTTCCGAATGGGTCTCGAGGGCCAGGTGCCGAAGGGTCGCTGGTGGCAGCTGCTGTTCGTGTTTGTCGCTTCGGTGGTGGTGGCCACGATCACGTACTGGGGCGTTGAGCGTCCGGCGATGGATCTCAGCCCCAGCCGTCGTCGCCGTCGTAGCGAAGCTCGACGGTCGGCGGCCAAAAGCGCAGCCTCCAAGCGCGGCGCCGAGGCCGACGCGACCTAAGATTGCCGAGCCCGATCAGCCCGTCGGTTGTACACGCTCCCACCGTCAACGAGGAACCCCACATGGCCTCTGCATCTGCGCAGGACCCAGCGATCGAATCAACCCCCGGAGTCCAACGGCCCGATGCCTCGCCGCCTGGCCGCTTCGTTGAGGTGACCGACGCCGTCGCCGGAGTGAAGGGATGGATGACCCCGGGTCAGGCCCGACTGCTGTGGCGCTCAGCCCGGGTGTTGGACCCGGGCCAGCGAATCGTGGAGATCGGTTCCTTTCAGGGCCGCTCCACGATCGTGCTGGCCTCCGGTGCCCCGAAGGGCGCCGAGGTGGTGGCCATTGATCCGCATGCGGGAAATGACCGCGGCCCAAACGAGATCGAGGGATTCGCCAACGAGGCCGAGTCCGACCACCAGATCTTCAACTCCAATCTGGCGGCGGCGGGCGTTGCGGAGCGCGTGCGTCACGTTCGGGAGTTCTCCGATGCGGCGCTCGACGAGGTGGAGGGCCCGATCGACCTGCTCTACATCGACGGCGCCCACCGGTTTGCTCCCGCACGCGACGACATCGTGGCCTGGGGGGCGCGGGTCGTGCCCGGCGGCACCATGTTGATCCACGACAGCTTCAACGCGCTTGGGGTCACCTTGGCCCAGGCGGCGGTGTTGTTTACCTCGGGTGAATTTCGCTACGTGGGCCGATCCGAGTCGATGGCCGAGTACCGGCGTGAACGCCTGGGACCGCTGCGACGAATCACCAACCTGGGACGGCAGGTTGGGCAGTTGCCGTACTTTGCCTGGTGCCAACTGGTGAAGGTGCTGATCACGCTGAAGTTGGGTGCGCTCACCCGGTTGATCGGCAACCCGTCCGGAGAGTGGCCATACTGATGGTCGCGGCGGAGGAGACCGAAGGATCATCCGGTTTGGCCGGCGGGCAAGATGAGCCCGATGAGCTGGGTGGTGAGCCGGACCTGCAGGCGCCGGACCGTTCTCGGCTCTTTCAGCTGATCGGTGGTGCTGTAGCGCTGATTGCCATCACCGCCGTGGTGGCGGTGTTGTTGACCCGGTCGATGTTGCAGGCTCCCGAACCGGAGGTGGCGGGACGCCTTCGCGGCATGAGCTTTGACTCGTTCAATCGGGCGGACGGCTCACCGTTGGAGACCACCGAAACCGGTCGGCCCTGGCAGATTGTTGGCGGCGAGTGGTCGGTGAGTGATGGGCGGGTTGAGGCCAAACCCTTGCCGGGTCCTGCGGGTGGAGGGGGCAGCGCGTTGGCGGTGCTCGACACCGGCGTGGGTGACCAGTTTGTTCAGGCGACGTTTTTTGATCCCAAGGCCGGCACCGGCCTCGTGACCCGCTTTCAGGGGCCCAACAACTTCATCGGAGTCACCTTCGCCCCGGTGACGGGAACCGTGCAGTTGGGGGTCACCGTGGACGGGACCCAGGCCCAACCCTCCCAAATCGGTTCGGCGCTGCCCGAAGGTGAGGTCACCCTTGGCGTGCGAACCGAGGGGAAGAACGTGATCGTCTACGTCAACGGGGCCGAGTCTGGGCGTCAGGTCGTTCCCGAACTGACGGATGGAACCCGGGTTGGATTGCTGGTGCGGGGTGGTGCCAAAGGCACGAGCACCTCGATCGACAACGTGGTTGCGGTCCCACTAAGCACCGAAAAGATCGGCGCGTTGGGTGGCCTTGGCGCTGCCACTTCGACGACCGTCAGCGACGGTGGGGCCAAGGAAAGTGACCAGCCGGACACCACATCGGGTGGCCCCGCCCCGTCGGAACCGGCCGCTGACGGCCCGGCCGGCCCTGCGACGAGCCAGTCGGGAGCCCCCACGCCGGGCGCGGTGGAGCCTGCCGGCGGGCAATGACAGCCGCCGTACCCATCCTGTATGTGGGTGGGACGGGCCGCACCGGGTCCACGGTGCTCGACCGCATGTTGGGCAACGTGCCCGGGGTGTTCGCTGCCGGGGAGCTCACCTGGCTGTGGTTTGCGCTCCGTTCCGGTGGTCGGTGCGCCTGCGGAGCGCGCCACGTGGACTGCCGGGTGTGGGGCCCGGTGTTGCTGGCGACGTTTCCTGAGGACTTCGGCAACCCGGACGCGATGGCTGAGGTCGCCGACGAGATGTTTGCGCTTCGACGCCGATTCGACAGCCGGTACCTGCCGGTGATGGGCCTGCCGGGAGCGAAGCAGGCGCTGACCAGCCGGCTGGGTCCGTATCCGTCACGGCTGGCGTCGTTGTATCGCAACCTTCTTGAACACACCGGTGCGGAACTGATCGTCGACTCGTCGAAGGAACCCCACTATTCGTCGATCCTTGCCGCCCGGGCCGAGCTTGACGTCCGGTTCCTGCACCTGGTGAGGAATCCACAGGCCACTGCGTATTCCTGGGCAAGGCGCCGCACGGAACTGGGATTTGGCGTCGGGCACGAGATGGAGCGTCGAGGCCCGATCTCCGCCTCGATCTACTACGACGTGTCCAACTTGGCCGCTGACGCGCTGTGGGGTGGCGGAGACCGGTATCTGCGCGTGCGCTACGAGGACCTGGTGGCAAGCCCTGATGACACCCTGAGGCGTATCGGTCGGTTCGCCGGGCTGGTCATCGACCCTGAGGTGGCCCTCGGCCGGCAAGCGGCCGACCGAAAGCGAAGCGCACCCGGACACGCCGCCTGGGGCAACCCAAACCGCTTCGCCACCGGGCCGGTCACCTTGCGTAACGATGACGAATGGGAGCGCAACGCGCCGAGGTCGATGCGGACCTGGACCAGGTTGCTCGCCGGTCCCGTAGGCCGCCGTTACGGGTACTCCAGCCGGTCTGACACTCAACGGGGCTCGGGGTTGGCGGCCACATAGGAGACGGGAGCGGCGTTGCCGTCATCGTTGCGGATCGATACCAACACGACGGCGACGGCCGAGGCTACGGCATTGCCCAAACCCCACGCGGCGATGGCACCGTCCAGGTCTCGTTGCGGAACCAGCCACATGGCCAGGCCCAGCACGGACACCGCTGCAAAGGCGGTCATGACCACGATCGATAGCGAGTCGGCGTGCACCCTGGCCCTCGCCAGCGCTATCGAGGTGACCGACCAGGGGATCCCCCCGGCCACGAGCCACGGAAGGATCCGGCCCGCCTCGGTGTAGTCGGCCCCATAGATGGCCGGCAGCAGCAGGGCCAACGCGCCTGCCCCCACCGTGGCCACGAGCATGGAGCCGACCGCCAACACGGCGGCCTGTCGGGTGGCACCCGCAGCGGCGGTCGTGCGGCTTCCCTCGACCAGAAAAACCCGTCCGATGGTCACTGGCAGGATGAATGCCACCGCCGCGATGGACCACGCCAAAAAGAAGTTGGCGTACGTGACGGCCCGAACGTTGACGAAGACGATCACGGGCAGGATGAACTGTGGAGCCAGGATCGCCAGGTGAGACAGGTAGTTGACCCCGGCGTATCGAAGAGGGCCGTTCCATCCGGTCTCGGGTCGGTCCAAGGACAGGGGCGGGTTGCCTGCGCGGCGCAACAGGTACAGCGAGACCAAGCCGGAGAGTGCGATGGGTGCCGCCATCACGAAGAACAGCCAGACGCCCACCGAGCCGTCCGTGGTCTCGGCGGTGGCGGCGGCCGGAAGCAGCACCAACGGAAGACGGACCGCACCCGCAAGGGCCAGGCGCCAAAACACCCAACTCCACTTTCTGGCCCACATCATTCGTGCGTCTGCGAGGGCTGCGATGGCGTTGGCCGCCGCCACACCCACGAACCCGAGAATTGCGGGCGCTCCGGCGCCGGTCAGCGCCGACAGCGCCGAGTTGCCGCCACCTCGGCCCACCAGCCCGAGGTAGATGGCGGTGCCGGCCAAGGAACTGGCCATGGTGGCCAGGGTGGACCACCCCAGCAGCGGGTCGCCCCGGGTTTCGGGTCGGTAGCGGCTCAGCAACTCCTGCAGCCCCAACGCGGTGGCGTAGTTGATGAATTGAAGCGAGGTGAACAGGCCCGACGCCACCCCAACGTCGACCTGGCTGTACACCCGGGCGGCCAACACCCAGAAGCCCACACCCGTGACCGCCTGGGCCAAAAAACCCATCATCACCCAGGCCGAACCGGAAACGAGATGCCCTTGACCCGAGGTGTCGTCGGTGCGCCCCCTCAGACGTCGGATGCCGGTCCGTGCGGTGGCCAAGGCACCGGCATCCTCGNNGACCGGCATTCTCGGGACCGGAATCGTCGCCGATTCGGCCGGCCGTTGCCGCGCCGTCGTTCTCGTCGTCGTCGGCACTTGCGTCTTCGCCGTCAATGCTCGTCCGTTCGCGCGGCCGAGCGGCGATCAGCCATGCCAGCAGCAACACGCCGGTGAGTCGGCCGATGTCACCCGCCAACGGGCGTTCGCGTACGAACCGCGCCGACGCAAACAGCCCACCAAACCGAGCCTCGAACAGCGTGGCCGCCCCGGTGAGCACCGCGGCGGCCACGACGTAGGCGCCGGCCAGGCTGGGCGACAGCGAGGCCACGACGGCACCGAGGAAGCCGAAGAGGGCCCCGAGTTGACCGCCGATCAGCCAACCTCCGCCGGTTGCCGCCAGCACCCGCAGTGCGGTCGCCACCGGTCGAAGCTCCTTCGCCGGTGTCACGCTTGGACCTGGGATTGACGTCGTGTGCGGCGACGGTCGCCTCGAAACGCAAGGATTGTTGCCAGCGTGACCGACAGCAGGCTGATGCCGAGCGCGATCGTGTACGTGCGCTGAGGGGTATAGACCGCAACCATCATGTCGGCCGGTTGATCGATGGGCCATCCGGCCATCGTGTCGAGGGCCACCGACCGCTTCGCGCTCTCGCCATCGAAGCTGGCCGACCAGCCCGCGCCTGCTGCCTCGCCGATGATCACCTGGGTGGGCCCCGTGACCTTCAGATCGGCGCTGAGGGAGGTGCGATTCAGATTGGTCAGTGTGGCGGTGCCGAGTGGATCCTTACCGCCGTCGGGGGAGTCGGCGGGCGGGGTTGGCTCCTTCAGGTCCTGAGGCACCAATGAGACTCGATTGATCAGCCCGTCGCCTCCCAAGGTGGTCTGCAGCTCGTGGTTTCCGGGCCGAAGCCCGACCTTGTCGCACACCTCCAGTTCGGTGGTTCCGGCAAGGAGTTGGGCCTTCGTGGCCGTCAGCCGAACTCCCACTTTGGTGTCATCCACCGTGAGCACGTTGATGCAGTCCTCGGGGCTGCGGCGCTGGGCCGTCTTGTCGAATCCGATGCGACCGTTGACGCCGAGCTCGGTGATGCTGATGGGGAGCGGCCCCGACGCGTCGGCGACCGGGGAGACGGCTCCGACGCGGATCACCACCCGGTCCACCGACGCCGGGGGAAGCTCGATCTCGGTCCGAGCCAGACAGCGATCGGCGCGTTCGGACAGCTCGGGGGCACAGCGCTTTTCGGGTGTGACCTCCACGTTGGTGTACACCGCGTCATCGTTCAGGAAACCCGACACCGTCAGGGTGTCGATCTTGGACGACCTCAGGTCGTCCGCTCCAGGGGTGATCATCGAGAGGCTGGTCACCGAGGTCTCTGGGAGCCTGAGGGTCAGTGTCTCGCCGCTTACGGGCGATGCCTCCCAGGACTGGCCGAGGTCGTCACCGACGGCGTCGACGGCGCCGGAACCGCTTGCTCGCAGCCGGTCCTGGAACCGTGACGAGCCGTACGCGCCCACCTCATGGTTGTCGAGGTTGTCCAACACCACGTCCGGGGTGTCAACGCCGGCGCCGGCCCAAACACGGGCGCGGTAGTTGCGGGCGGCACCCACCGTTTCAAAGCGTCGACGCAGGCTGGGCTCCTCGACCAGCGGTGCCCCCATCATTGAGCGCTCCATGAGGTACCTGGCAGCGTCTCCGGCGCCGTCGAGGTCGGGAACCGTTGGCATCACCAGGCGTTCGGCCAGGTCCAGCCGCATCGAGTTGGAATCGAACAGCGCCACCTCGGTGAGACCGACCCCAACGGCACTCTGGGTGTTGACAGCGTCGATCCTGAAGTTCAACGAGCGAACCTCTCGTGGTGGCAGGTTGATGCTGGTGGTGCCGGTACCCAGGTTGTAGGCCACCGAGCGCCCCTGATCGTCGGTCACGGTCATGCGTGCGATCGAGGGGGTGTCGGCCGGGTTGCGAAGCTGGCTGATCGAGGCGCGATCCACCACGGTCGGGCGCCGCAGGTTGATGGTGAGGGATTCCCCCCGGGGGTCTCGAAGCCCGGAGAGTGCCCAGGCGGTCCGAGGGTTTTCATCGGTGGCGTTCGATGGGCGGTTCGACGGCGGAAAGGTCTGGTTGGGGGCGCCGTAGGCGGTGGCGGTGATCGAGGAGGCGTCGCCATAGTCGGCCACCGTTTGACGGCCGGGTCCATCAAAGAGCGGTCGCGCCGGGCGATCGTCGCCGTCCTCGCCCTCGGGCAGCACGGGGGAGAGAAAGTTCTGTTCCGCGGTTCCTCGCTGCACTCGGCGACGGTTGCTGTCGGTGATCACCAGGGACGAGCCTTGGTCCAACAGTCGCTCGGTTGTGGCCGATGACATGGTCGGCAAATATCGGACCGGGCCGTCAGCGTCCAGGTAGCCGGCGGTGGCCATGCCGGGCCAGGCAGGACCCGATCCGGCCACCAGCAATGGCGGACGTGGGTCCACCCGGGCCATTCCCGGCGAATCGGCCACTTCGAACACCTCGACCGGGCTCAGTCCCTGTTGTTCCTCCTCGGAGGGTTCGGCATCGGGGCTTCTGTCGGGGGCGGCGACGAAGACGCCGGGCGCCCCGAAGGTGGCGATGCGCTTCAGGTCGGGGTCTCCGCGCAGGCCGTTGAAGCTGATGGGGCGGGGTGCACCCATCACCTCCCAGTTGAGATCGTTGCGCAAGACCACCCACTTGATGCCCATTCGGGCAAGGATCGGCCCAATCACCCCTGGTTCGAAGGTGGGTCCGGTGACGTAGCGATCGAGGGCATCGAGCAGGTCGGCGGCCTGAGGGGTGCCCTGGGGAAGCGTTGAACGGGAGACATGGGGTTGGGACAGCAACGCATCGAAGAGGTCATCCCCGATATAGCCCCAGCGGTACCGCGTGCGGTTGGCCCCGGGGAGGATCAGCACCCGACCGTCGTTCGGCAGGTCGTTCAGGTAGGCGGCGGCGGTCTTCCAATACTGGGGAACTCCGGCGGTGGTCTCGGCCTCTGGATACAGGTTGGCGCTCCAGAAGGGCACGGCGGCCACCAAAACGATTGCGGCGGCACCAGCGCTCAGGAGGTGGCGGGCGTTGAAGCGCGCGTTGTCGGAGCGCCGCGCGGCGCCGGGGCGTCCGGCGCGTCGCCTCAGCCACGATGAGCCGGCATCGGAAACGCCGATGCCCACCAACACGGCAATGGCCAACGCCCAACCTGCGCCGGCCTTGTAGCCGTTGCGCAGCGACCGGGTGGTGGCGACGTTGTCGAACAGCCACGACATCGCCTTGCCGACCGGGTAGTCACCGTCGACCGGGTACAGCCCAACCATGGCCACCATGGCGAGGACCAACAACCAACCGAAGGTGCGGGCGGGGCGCCACTTGGTCCGCACCAGCGTGATCAGCGCCACGAGTGGGAGGAGCAGGCTCAGCGCAGCTGCGAACTGGTTGATGACGAACGGTGACGGGTGGGGGCGGGTGGTGCCTCCGCCACCGAAGTACGTCAGCCAATAGCCCAGGCCCCGCAGCGATTCTGCCCAGCTGCTGTGTGCGCTCACCGTCTGGGGCAGTTCGGTGACGCTCAGGTTGGCCTGCACCACCGGACCGTTCACCGCCAACACGACGAGGGCGGCGGCGGCGCTGGCCAGACCGAGCACGGCGGCCCGCCACGCGTACCCCCAAAGCGACCGAAGTCGGGCATGGCGATCCGGTCGGCCGCGAGCCTCGACCAACACCAGGCCCGCCGCCACGACCACGGCGGGACCGAATGCGTAGAGCAGGCTGGCCGAGTTGATGGCGCCCATGGCGAAGATCACCAACGCGGTGCGGGCCGGCCATTTCCATGGTGCCGTGCGGCCCGGAGCGGCCACAGCACCCTGCACGCACCAGACCAGCCAAGGTGCGAGTGCGTAGTGGAAGAAGATGCCTGAGGGCACCAGGAACTCGGCGACGATGGGGTTGAAGCCGAACACCAACGCGGTGAGCACGACGGCCGTGCGGTCCTTTGGCCGACGCTGGGCCATCACCGCCGCCGCCCCGGTGGCCCCCAGCGAGATCATGGCAGCGTGCAGCACCCGTTCGGCCCACGCGGGCGAGAGGCCGATCAAGCGGAGCGCCCCGACGAACACGCCGACCACCGGGCTGAAGTACGGGTTGGGGCGGCCCAGATTGCGGACGCCGTCCCACAACGACAGCTGGCTGCGCAGGTAACGCCCCGTGCCCCAGTAGATCTCGAAGCGGGCATCGGCGACGTACCGGCCGGTTGAGCTGGCAGCGGCAGCCGCCAGGGCCAGCACGAACGTGCCGAGTGCCACCCACGCCAACAGCGGCATCGCGGCGGCCGCCCGGCGGAGCGGGCTGTCGGGTTTGTTGATCGCTCGGAGCATCACTCGTCGGCCGTGCGGCGCAACACCAGCACTGCATTCCAGCCGGCAACCTCGCGCAGCACCGGCACTCGCATCAACCATCGTTGCGAGGGCCAGTAGCGGGGGTAGCAGTCGTCGAGCTGCAGCTGATCGAGCTCGTCGACGATTCGCAGGATCGACCCTGCATGAGTGGGCCAGAGGCGTTCGAACGGAAGGTTCTTGCCGGTGGGCGGACCGAGCAGGCGATGCCGAACCCGCGCTCCGATCCGGGGGCCCAAAAGGTGGAACGGTGCGATGGCATGGCCTCCCCACGGTGACCACCACAGGGTCCAGCTCACCCAGGCCCAGCCGCCAGGTGCCAGCACACGCGCGATCTCGGCCAGGGCCGAACCGGGGTCGGGGGTATGTTCCAGCAGATTGGAGCACACCACCCCATCCATCGAGGCGTCCGCCAGCGGCAGCCAACGGGCGTCGGTCCAGACAGCATCAAGGCCCCGGGCGCGGGCGCCTGCAATGTCGGCGCGGTCCAGATCGATCGCCACGCAACGCGCGCCGCGTTCGGTCAGGGCGGCGGTGAATTGCCCGGTGCCACAGGCCACGTCGGCGATACGTCGGCCCTCGACGGGCACCGGAAACCTGTCGAGTGCCCGCCGGGCAAGGTCGTCGTAGAACGGTTCCGGGTCGCCACGCTCGGCAAAAAAGCGTCGTAGCACGCTGAGCGTGCTGGCGGAGGGGGCTCGGTTCGTCACCTTCGCTGGGGGGGTCACCGGGGCGCCAACCTAGCCAACTGCCGAGATGTGAGTACGGTCCCGACCCGTGCGTGTGCAATCCATCGATCGTCTGGTGCCCTGGGCTGCGGGGACGGTGGGCGCCCTGGCGGTCATCGGGCCGGGGCTCAACGGCCGAGCGTGGATCAACCTCGACCAATCGGTGCTACCGCACCTTCCCTTGCCCACCGTGCTGTTGGGCGTCGGACCGGACATCCCTCGGCGGGGGCCGTTCACCGCCCTCGCCGCGTTGGCATCCCCCTGGGGTGGGTCGGCCTGGGTGATGAAATTCATGGTCATCGTGCTGCTGGCGGCGGCCACGGCGGGGATGGCCCGTCGGCTGACCTCGGTGGGTGCGGTCCCGGCGCTCGGTGCAGGGTTGCTCTATGCGTTTGGGCCGTACCTCATGGGACGGCTGGCGGTGGGGCACCTGGGGGTGTTGTGGGCGGCAGCGATCATCCCATGGGCGCTACCGGCTCTGATCTCGTCAGCCCGATCGCCGGCTCGCGCCTTTCTGTGGTCGCTGCTCCTGGCAGTGGGCGGCTATCTGGCCGGCACCATTGTGTTGGCGCTGATCCCGGTGCTGGTGCTGGCGGATCGGTCTCGTCTCCCGGTCTTGGAACGGATGCGCGGCATCGGAGCCGTGGTCGCTGCACAGTTCTTGTGGCTGGTTCCGGGGGTGACGGTTGCGCGGGCGGTCGGTTTCGACCAGCCGGGTGGAGCTGGGTTTCGTCTCGCGCTGTCGGGCTGGTCGGCTCCGGCCAGGTTGCTGATCGGGGAGGGGTACTTCCAGACGGAGGCCGGCGCAGTCCCGCTGCCAGGCGCATGGGGGGCCGTCCTCGGCGTGGTGGTGGGCTTGCTGGCGGGCCTGGGTCTGTTCGCCGCCCGGTGCTCCGGAAGCGCACAGGGAGGGGCCGAGAGCGACGGGGAGCAGGCCCCACGGGATGCACTGCGAGCGCTGGCCCTTGGCTGGAGTGGCCTGGCCGCCATGGCCATCGGGTTGTTGGTGCCCCTCTCGGGCTTGTTTGATGTCACGGCTCGGGTCTGGAGTGACATCTCCGACGTGCAACCTTTCAACCTGGCGCGCGAGCCTCATCGACTTTTCCTGGTGGCATGGCTCGTTTTGGTGCCGGGGGTGGCCTGGGGGGCGCAGTGGCTGGGACGTCGCCTGGTGGTGCTCGAGCCGCTGGCCCAAGTGGCGGCGTTGGCGTTGGCGTTGGCGTTGGTGGCCCCGCAGATCTGGGGCATGGATGGGCAACTCCGCGGTGTTGAACTCCCGGCGGCATGGACCAAGGTGCGTGCCGCGGTTCGAGCGCAACCCGGCACGGTGGCGACGGCGCCCCAGTGGAGCTACGCCTTTTACAAGGTGGGCGACGTGAGGCGGAGCTACAACCCGTGGCCGGACTACCTGGGGGTCGACACGGTGATCTCGAGCGATGCCGACAAGGGGCCGTCGAGGGAGTCCGATCCTCGTATGGACACGATCGGCCCTGCATTGGACGCCTACCGAACGAGGCGTGGAGCCGGACTGGTTCCTGCCCTTCGGACCGCCGGGGTGCGATGGCTGGTCGTGCCCGCAGTGGCTCAGGGTGACCTCTTCCCGGGGTTGGCCCAACAGGGTGGCCTGGAACCGGTGGTCGTGGACCCGTCCGTCTCGCTCTACAGGGTGACCGGGGGGAGTAACCCGTACCAGGCGAAACGGCTGTGGTGGGGCCTCTGGCTCCGAACCGGGGCGGCTCCAGGCGATGTGGTCGACCGTGCTGTGGTCGATGACTCAGGAAATGGCTGGCGGGCCGGGGTTTCCGGTACTCCGCCAGGGCCAGGTGGCCGTCTGGTGATCCCGCAGGAGCATGGTTGGGTGTGGTTTCCGCCGTCGGTCTTTACTGCGATCAACCAGTTGGTCTTGTTGGTGGTCGCCCTACTCTCGTGGCGCAGTTTTCGCTCCGACCGCGATATTCGTGCAGGTTGAGCTTGAGCCGTTGGTGGTTCATGCTCTACGGTGTAACCCGTTGGACGGTCTTGATGGGCCGCAAGCCTGAAACAGGGGAAATAATGCTCCACCATTCGAAGCGCCGTACCAATCACACGATGGCCCGCTGGGCCGCAGCAGCCGCACTGGCACTGGGCGGCGTGGCCTTTGCTTCGTCCGCCGGCGCCCAGGGCTACGACGGCGGCGGCACGGGAGGAACCGCCACCACCTTGGTCCCCGGCACCGGTGGACAGGGATCGGAGACGCTTGAGTGCTTGCCGTCGGTTGGTGGTCTCACTTTGGTTTCCGGGTCGCTGACTCCCGGTAGCGAGTTCGTCGTCGGCGGTGACGGGTTTAAGCCTGGTTCCGAAATCCAGATCTACGTCTGCTCCACCCCGATTGTGCTGGGCGGAGCGATCGCCGACGGCAGCGGCGGCTTTCAGGCAGGATCCACCGTTCCCACCGATCTCGGTGCTGGTGAGCACCTGGTCGTCGCCAGCGGCGTCGACCCCGACGGTGACCCGCTGACCAAAGACGTCAGCTTCAAGGTCACTTCGTCACCGAGCAGCAACAACAATGCTCCCAGCAGCAACAACAACGCTCCCAGCAGCAACAATCCGCCGAGTGGCAACGATCTTGCCCCGGTGTCACTGCCGACGCGGCCAACTCCGCCCTCCACGGCAGTTGTGGTGCCGGTGAGTGCCCCGGCCGCCACGGTCGCGGTTGCTTCGCCCTCCGCCAACACCCCAACGATCGCAGGCGCCCAGCAGGTGCCGGTCGCAGGGCAGCTTGGTAACACTGGTACATCCGCAGGAACCATCGCGATGGTGGCTGCAGCGGTGGTGCTGGTGGGTAGCGCCTTGGTGCTGGGTGCCCGCCGACGTCGTCAGGGCTGAGACCCATCGTGCTGCTCAGGGCGTTTCTCCTGACTGCCCAATGAGCAACCTCAACATGGAAGCCCCGACGGGGAANNTGGCGATGAGCCTGGTTGTCGCCTGCGGAAGTGATAGCGGCGTGCCCGTCATCACTCCTGGCCCGCCGGGTGCCGCTGCACGTGCTGATGTCGAAGCGGCTCCCACGACCCGAGGTGGCGGAAGCTCGGGCGCATCTGGTGGTGATTCCGTCGCCCCGACCAGCACGACGAAGGCCCCCCCGCTGCCAGAGGGCGTCACGGCAACCCCCAAGGTTGATCACCCCAACGTCCTGATGGTGATGACCGACGACCAGACGGTCGAGTCAATGCGAGTGCTTCAGCGCATCAACGCCCGCATCGGGGGCGAGGGTACGACGTTTACCAACAGCGTCACCAGCTACCCGCTGTGTTGCCCAAGCCGGGCCACCTACTACTCAGGCCAGTACGCCCACAACCACGGGGTGCTGTGGAACGCGTTGCCCACCGGAGGATTCACTCGGTTCACCGAGTGGGAGACGGCGTTTCCGGCTGGGCTCCAAGAAGCGGGCTACCACACGGCGCACGTTGGAAAGTATCTCAACGGCTACGGCGTGAAGAACCCCACCGAGATACCGGCGGGTTGGGACGACTTCCGTGCGCTGATCGACCCGTCCACGGGTCGATACTTTGGGTTTTCGATCAACGACAACGGCGTGATCGACACCTACGACGAAGATGACAAGACCAAATATCAGACCGATGTTCTGACCGATCTCGCATTGGAGGAGATCGACGCCGGTCAGAAGTCTGGTGACCCCTGGTTTGTCAACGTCAGTTATCTGGCGCCACACGCCAAGTTTGGGTACACCCTGAAGAAGTATCGGGCGGATCCCAGTATCGTCCGGGATGACATCGAGCAGGCCAACACCGCCTTTGACATCACGTCGCCGACGCCTGCACCTCGTCACGAGGGCAAGTTCAAGGGTGAGAAACTGCCGGAAAAGGCCAATTTCGGTGTGGCGGCGCCGGGGCAGGTGGTCCCCCAGTGGCGCCCGGAGATCGAACCGGCGCGCACTGCGGACATCACCCGCAACTACCAGGCTGAACTCGAGTCGTTGCTGTCCGTTGACGAGGGCGTCGGCAAGTTGTTGGACCGTCTCGACCAGCTGGGTGTGTCCGATAATACGCTCGTGGTGTTCACCTCGGACAACGGCTACTTCCACGGTGAGCATCGTGAATACCAGGGTAAGTACTACCCATGGGAGGAGAGCCTGGCGGTGCCGTTGCTCATGCGTGGCCCGGGGGTGGCCAAGGGCGCCAAGGTTGACTCGGTGGTGGCCAATATCGACTTGGGCCCCACGTTCCTTGACGTCGCCGGTGCCCAACAGCTTCGGGAGATGGACGGTCGAAGCCTGGCACCGCTGATGGCAAATCCCGCTGAAAAATGGGACCGCCCGATCCTCCTGGAGGGCTTTCAGCCTCCGGCGCCTTTCCGCCCCCAATATCAGGGTATCCGCACCAACAATTACAGCTATATCGAGTACACCGGGGGAGGGTTGCAGGGGGCCGAACTGTACGACCTGCGTTCCGACCCCGAGCAGCTCGTCAACCTGGTGTTGGATCCGGAAAAGCAGCCGCTGGTCACCGGCATGTCACGGTTGGTCACCGACTTACGCCAATGCGCCGGCGCGGTGTGCGACGATACGGAAGTGCCGGCCGAGGCCACGACGTAGACCCAGGTTGGGCAGGCACCCTCAACCACGTTGGCTGAAAGTCAGTGAACGACGTCGGTCAACCTGCCTATCATGTGACCTACGTCAACCTCAGGCCTCCGGTCGAGGTTCAACATTGTGGGAGAGGGCATGAACCAACCCAACGCGATGCGCCGTCGTGCGCTGAGATCGATCCAAATGGTCGCAGTGGTGTCGCTGGCCGTGGGCACCCTTGTTGTGGGCGGCCAGGCGGGCGCGCAAGGTTACGACAGCGGTGGCAGTTCGGGCTCGACCAGTGGCTCGGGCACGTCGACCAGCGGCTCGGGCACGTCGACCAGCGGCTCGGGCACGTCGACCAGTGGCTCGGGCACGTCGGGGGGCGCGGATGGATCGGGCACCAGTACCGGGGATTCCGATACCAGCGGCGAGACCACCGGGCCGACCAGTTCGCCCAACCCATCCTTGACCGAATGCCTCCCGGCCACCGGCGGGCTCACGCTCGTGTCAGGCGAACTCGCCCCAGGTGGCGACTTCGTCGTGGCCGGCGATGGGTTCGAGGCCAACGCAGTCATCACGCTGTACGTATGCTCCACGCCGATCGTTATCGGCAATTCCACTGCCGATAACAGCGGAGCCTTTCAGGGAGGCGGGACGCTCCCGACCGACCTGGCGGCCGGAGTGCACCAGGTGGTGGCCTACGGCAGAGGCGCCGATGGCAAGCCGCTTGCGAAAGACATCGGCTTTGAGGTCGGCGGCACCAACGCACCCGGTACCACGGCCGACGTCACCGGCTCTACGAGCGAGGTGCGCGACACAAGAAATTGCACCGAGATCAAAGCCCAGACAGGCAGGAGCAATATTCCTACGGGCGATCCTTTGTATCGAACGGACCTGGATCGTGAGAAGGGAGGCATTCCGGACGGAATTGCTTGCGAGGACCCTGATCGCACGCAGGCTTCAGGAGCCGCGCCCGTTTACTCCGACACCGGTGGGCCCACCGTTGGCGGTCAATCGCAGCCG
>MTKZ01000118.1_pt1 | contig 46811 bp, 40 predicted proteins | sample 1042781 | NCBI WGS metagenome assembly MTKZ01 (sample SAMN06212207, study PRJNA360539) | anaerobic digester metagenome | biome: Wastewater treatment plant; material: sludge; isolation source: anaerobic digester fed with sludge from wastewater treatment plant | place: Denmark: WWTP Viborg ...
ACTCCAGCCCGCCTCAATCCGGCGTTTTACCGGCTGCGCACGGCGGGCGAAGTTTGCCAGTAGATTGAGGCGGGCTGGAGTTGCAGGCCTTGCGAAAACGGGTCCAGGCGGCCAGCCCACCGTAGGGAGGTGGGCTGCCTCGTCGGGGCGCTCAATCGCCGCCATCCCGCCCAAGGTAATCAGTTCAACAGGGCAACGACCTGGCCGGTCTCCTCCACGATTTGGCGCAGGCAATCGCCAACAGGCCGTCCCGCGTCCAACGGGTGCTGTTGGTCCGGCAAGGTATCAAACCACCGATGTTCATCCTTTCGGGCTGTTCGCACGCGCAGCGCCGGGTTGCTCGCAGAGTCGGCCGGCTGTTTTGAAGCGATAGACGCTTTCATCCCCGCCTCCCAACCCGAAAATCGGCTTTGGGTTTAGCAAAATCTTTTCCCCCTCATCTACCGAAACTCAGGCCCGCCAACAAAAGGCCCTGCTCAGAGCGGAGTCGGAATGAGCTTTTGGCTTGTCAGGGAGTTGCCGGGGATGGCATTTTTCGACATGCCAGCAACCAAAGAGTCCGATAGCCTTGATGCCCGATTTTACCGGGCGGCCGACGCTTTTTTCTCCGCCCATAGCGACCTGGCCCTGACCTATGACGATGTGACGCTGGCGACGTTGTATTCGGAGATTCTGCCCCGGGATACGCAGCTCAGCACGCGACTGGCCGAAGGGTTGGAACTGAACATTCCCATCATCTCGGCGGATATGGATACGGTGACCGAGTCGCGCATGGCCATCGCGCTGGCGCTCCACGGCGGATTGGGGCTGATTCATTACAACATGCCCGAGCGGCAGCAGCTTTCCGAAGTCAGCCGGGTGAAGAACCACGTGCATGGGCTGATTCAGGATCCGATCAAGACGTCGCCCGGGCAGTTGATTGGCGAGGTGCTGGAGTTGATTGCGAAAAAGCGGTTTGCCTTCAGCACGTTCCCGGTGGTGGACGACCAGGGCAAACTGATCGGCCTGCTGTCGGGCAGCGTTGTGAAGCAGCGCTACGCCCGGCGCGCCGTAGCCGAATTGCTCACGCCGCGCAGCCAGGTGCATACCCTTCGCCACCAGAAGCTGGGCCGGGATCCCATCGCCCGGGCCGACAGTTTTTTTGCCGAGCACCCGGGCATTCATAAGCTGCTGGTGGTGGATGAGGAGGATCGCCTGCAAGGGCTGTTCACGCTGAGCGACGTGGAGCGGATCATCCAGGAGCGGAGCGCGCAGTTCAAGCCGGCGCGCGACGCGCGGTTCCGCCTGCTCTGCGGGGCGGCGGTTTCCGCGACGCGCAACGCCTTTGGCGAGCTGGACCGCGAGCGCATCCTGGCGCACGTTGGCGCGCTGGTGGAGCGGGGGCTGGATGTGGTGGCCGTCTCGACCGCGCATGGCCACAGCCGCGGCGTGGGGGATGCGGTGCGGATGCTGCGCGGCGCTTTTCCCGGGCTGCCGATTATTGCGGGCAACGTGACCAGTGCCGCGGGGGTGGAGTACCTGGCCGATTGCGGCGCGAATGTGGTTAAGGTGGGGCAGGGGCCGGGCTCGATCTGCACCACGCGCATCGTCGCCGGCGTCGGCATCCCGCAACTGACGGCGCTGTACCTGGCCTCGCGGGCCGCCCGGCAAAAGCGGGTGACGATTCTGGCCGACGGCGGCATTACCAAATCGGGGGATATTGTGAAGGCGCTGACGCTGGCCCAGGCGGTCGTCTGCGGCGGCGTGCTGGCCGGCTGCTCGGAAGCGCCCGGCGAGGTGATGGAAATTGGCGGCAAACTCTACAAGCAATATCGAGGCATGGGCAGTTGGGCGGCCATGAAAGCCGGGGCGGCGGCGCGGTATGGCCACACGAACGATCCCGCCCGCAAGATCGCCCCGGAGGGCATCGAGGCGCTGAAGGAAGTCAGCGGCGCGCTTGATCGCGTGCTCGCGCAACTGATTGGGGGGATTCAATCCGGCATGGGCTACCTCGGCGCGGCCAACCTGGCCCAACTCCGCGAAAAGGCGCGCTATATCCGCGTCAGCCCCGCCGGCCAGCGGGAGGCCGTGCCGCATGATGTGGTGGAGTTGAAGCCGGGGAGTTGAGCCGCCGCGGGCGCTCAGAATTTGATCGCTTCATTCATCTGCCCGCACTGCGAGCAGCGCGAGCGGGCCACGTCCGGGTCGTCCGTATAAACGTAGCCACAGTGGCGGCAGCGAAAAATGCGGTCCTCGCTGCCCGTCGGCTCGAAGCTCCGCCGGCGAAACTCGGAATAGAGGGCGGCGCCCGTCAAACCGGCCAGAAGGACAACCACGTAAGTGAAGATCAGGTGCGGAATCGGCATGGTGAAGGCGCGAGGAAGTGCCGGTCAGGGTTGCGGGCCGGCCGCCGGGGTGTTCGTGGGCGGCAGCGGCTGGGTGTGCCACCGGAAGACCATCCGGCCCCAGCTCAGATGCGCGGCTGGCGCGGAGGCAGGATCGCCCGGGTTGGGGCGGAGCGGCTCGAAGCGCGCGCCCCGGGCCAGGGCCAAGGCGTAACGGTCAGCTTCCGGGGAACCGCTGCCGGCCAGCAAGGTGATGGAACGCGGCATCCCTTCGGCGTCCACCAGGAGTTGCACGACGCTATTGCTCAAAATGTCCCGATGGGTCCAGGAACGCAAATCCAGCGGCGCCAATAGCCGCCGTTGGGCAAGGGCGCCGCGCAGTTGCAGGGTGGATTGATCAGCCCCCATCGGCAGAGGGGCCGCCTCGGGCAGGTCCGGGTGGGGCTCGAATCGCGCCAACGCCTGCTGAAGCGGGAAGAGGTTGCTCTCGGCCCGTTGGCTGAGAGCCGTGCCAGGTTGGCCGATGCTCAACGCGGGAGGATTTGCCGGCTCGGGCCAGGCGAAGACGTCCGCGTCGGGATGCGGGGCCTTGAACCAGGCCGGCGTCGAAATCACCTGCGGGCGCGGCAGGACAAACAAGGTGGGGTCGCGCAGCGCCAGCAATTCGGCGGCGGCGCTTCCGGCCAGCCGCAGCGTCAGGCCGGGCGCGGCCGGGTGAGGGGTCGGAGGCGCGGTCTCGCCCAGCCAGAAAATCAGGGCGAGTTGGAACAGGAATACCAGCGCCGCCACGCCCCACCAGCGGCGACGCGTCCAGGAGCGCGATGCGGCCGGCGCCGGGGTCATGGCGGCGAGCGGAGCGGCGGGACGGCGTAAGGCCCCGGCAGCGTGGCCAGCAGGGCGTCGGTCATGCCGGCTTCGCGCGCCAGCAGCGCCAGGCGCAGGCAGTGTTCATAACTCACCGCCTTGTCGGCTTGCACAATCAACGTCAGGGGTTCGCCGGCCTTCGCCACCGCCGCCTGCAGCCGGCGGCGCAGCTCGTCTTCCTGGATCCACTGGTTTTCGTAATAAAGCCGCCCGTCGGCGTCAATGGCGACTGATACCGACGGCCGGTCGGCGCCCGGCAAACCCGCGCCCTCCGGCAGCCGCAATTCCAAGCGCGCTCCGGGCGTATAAACCAGCGACGCCAGCATCATGAATAGCACCAGCAGAAAGAACATCGCGGCAAACGGCGCGGCGTCCAACTGCCGCCGGAAAATGGTGGCCTGACGGGGGAACTTCATGGCGCCGGGGGCGGCTTGGCCGTTTCGGTGACGATGCGCACGATCTCGGTGGCGGAGCGTTCCATGTCCAGCACGATGGCATTGACGCGGATCACCAGGTAGTTATAGGCCGCATGCGCGGGGATGGAGACCGCCAGGCCCGCCGCCGCGCAGACCAGCGCCTGCCAGATTCCGCTGGAGAGCAGGCCCACGTGCGCGTTCAGCCCGGCTTCCTGCATCCGGCTAAAGGTCTGGATGAACCCCAGCATGGTTCCCAGCAGGCCGATCAGCGGCGCCAGTTGCGCAATCGTCGCCAGCAGGCTGAGTTTCTCCTCCAGCCGCGGCACTTCGGCCGCCCCGGCTTCCTCCAGCGCCTCGCGCACGCGTTCCCGGCCCTCTTCCCGATGCAAAATGGCGATCCGGACCAGCCGGGAGACCGGGCCGGGCGTGGCATCGCAAATGGACAGCGCCTCGACCGGGTTATCGCGCTTCAGGACGGTGCGGATGCCGTTGAGGAACTCGGTCGAATTGATTTGCGCGCGGTGGCAATGCAGAAAGCGCTCAATGAAGACGGCCACGGCCACGGCGCTGATGATCAGGAGCAGCCACAGCACGGGTCCGCCGTGGGATAACATTACCGGCAATGTTGGCATGGCTCTCTTTATAGGGACTCGGACGGAAGGTTCAAAGTGCAAAGTTCAAAGCGCGGCGGCGCGGGCGCGCGGTTTCGCCTTGCTTCCCGCCCGCGCTCGTCGAATCCTCCCGGCATGGAACAACCAGACCAGCTTCGCGCGCTCTTCCAGATGCAGAAAGCGTTGAACGAGCGCATCGGCGTTCGCACCGAGAACATGAGCCCGGAGGAGAAGATTCATTGGCTGCTGAATTATTGCCGCGCCATGTCCCAGGAGATTGCCGAGCTGACCGACAGCGTGCCGTGGAAATGGTGGGCCAAATACCAGAAGTTTGACGAGCAGAATGCCCGCGTCGAGGTCGTTGACCTGTTCCATTTCCTGATCAGCCTGGCCCAGGTGCTGGGAATGAGCGCGGATGACGTGTTCGCGGCGTATGTGCGCAAGAATGAGGTCAACTTTAAACGGCAGGACGCCGGCTATACCGCCAAGGACGAGCATGATTCAAAGCACATCTAGCCCGGCCCCCGCGCGCCGCCGCCCGGAAGCCGCCCGCCAAGCGCCCCGCCCATGAGCCCGTCGTTCCCCCAAACCCCGGCCCGCCACGGCGTCGCCGTTCCCCGGCGCTGGCGCCGCGAAGTCGAACGCATCCTGATCACCGACGCCCAAATCGCGCGCCGCATCCGAACGCTGGCCCGCGCCATCGCGCGCGATTTCGCCGGGCGCGAGTTGGTGGTCGTTTCGCTGCTTAACGGGACGGTGATGTTCCTGGCGGATCTCATTCGGAATCTCTCGCTGCCCCTGCGGCTGGATTTCATCGGCGTCTCCAGCTACGGCGCGGGCACCGAGTCCGGCGAACTGGTCTTCACCAAGGAACTGCGGCTGAGCGTCCGCGGACGCGATGTGCTGCTGGTGGATGATATTCTGGACACCGGCAAAACGCTTTCCCGGGTGCGGGCCCGGCTCCGCGCCCTCCGCCCGCGCCGGATCCGGATCTGCGTCCTGCTGAACAAAGCCGCCCGCCGCGTGGAACCGGTCGCGGCGGATTATGTGGGCTTCGAGATCCCGGACGAGTTTGTGGTGGGCTACGGATTGGACTTCGCGGAGCGGTATCGCAACCTGCCGTTTGTGGGCGTCTTATACCCGCATGTTTATCAGCAAGGCTGCCGGCGAGCCCGGCCCGCCCGCCCCCGCGCAGCGCGTGCGCGACGCCGGGCCTGACTGTTCCGGCGGGAAAGATGGTGGGCGCTGAGGGATTCGAACCCCCGACCTACTCGGTGTAAACGAGACGCGCTAACCACTGCGCCAAGCGCCCAGCCCGGTCATCCTATGCCGAATGGCGTGCGTATGACAAGCGCTGGTCTTCCGGGTTTCCCCGCGGAGCGCCGGAAAGGGCCGGCGTTTCACAATGATTGGCGCAGGTCATCCAGGGCCTGGCCGAGGGCGGCGATGATGCGCCGGGCTTCGGCGGGTGTGGTGCAGTAGGGCGGCATGAGGACGATGACATTGCCAATCGGGCGCGTCAGCACGCCGAGCCGGGCCAGGGTTTCGCACACACGAATGCCCACGCGTTCGCGAAGGTCGAAGGGCGCGCGCGTGCGCCAGTCGCGAACCAGCTCGATGCCGGCGATTAAGCCCACCTGCCGGATGTCGCCGGCGTGCGGACTGCGCCAGAGTGTCTCGAGTCCAGCGCGCAGGGTTTGCGCCAGGCGAATCCGGGCGCGGATGGAGGCGGTGGAGCGTAAGATAGCCAGGCTGGCCAGGCCGGCCGCCGCCCCGAGTTGATTGGCCGTGAAGCTGTGCCCGTGGAAAAAAGTCTTGAATTCCTCGTATTCGCCGAGGAAAGCGTCGAAAACCGCCTGGGTGGTCAGCGTGGCGGCCATCGGCAGGTAGCCGCCGCTCAGGCCCTTGGCGAGAGCCATGAAGTCCGGCCGCACCCCTTCGTGGTGGCAGGCAAACAGCGGGAGATCGGGTGTCTCCGCGGGGCCGGTCTTTCGCCGGGGTTGCGCCGCGCCGGAAAGCCCGCTTTCCCGGGGCGCGGTGCGGCCGAAGCCGGTCATGACTTCGTCGGCAATCAGCAGAGCGCCATGCGCGCGCGCTATCGCCGCGGCGCGGCGCAGCCAGCCCGCCGGCTGCGGGATCATGCCCGCCGCGCCCTGCATCAGCGGCTCGAAGACGAAAGCGGCGTAAGGATTGCCCCGCCGGGCCTGGGCCGCAAACTTGCGTTCCAGGGCGTCAAGGCACTCCCACCGGCACTGGCGGTAATCGCGGGCGTCGGCACGCTCGGGCCGGGCTCGGTTAAAGGCGCACCGGTAGCAATACGGGGCCGGGACCTTGTCCGTCGGAAAGAGCAGGCCGGAGTAAGCCTTGTGGAACAAGTCAATGTGCCCCAGGGAAACCGCCCCGACGGTGTCGCCATGATACGCCCCGTCCAGCGTCAGAAACCGCGGCCGGGCGTCGCGGCCCGAGCGGCGGGTGAACTCATAGGCGAGGCTGAGGGCAACTTCCATCGCCGTCGAGCCGTTGTCGGAGAAGAAGACCTTGCCCAGCACGGGCTGCCGGAGCAGCCTGGCCGCCGGGCCCCGCCGTGGCGGGTTGGCCGCTTGAACCAATTGCTCCCCCAGTCGCGCGGCCGGCGCATTGGCGAGGCCCAGCGCCGAGCTATGGGCAATCCGGTCGAGCTGGCGGCGAATGGCGGCGTTGATCCGGGGATGATGGTGCCCGTGCAGGTTGGTCCAGATGGACGCATTGGCGTCCAGGTATTCGCGCCCGCGCGCATCGCGCACCCGCGCGCCCCGGCCGCGCACGATCAGGATGGGCTCGCGCTTGAGCCAGTCGCGCATCTGCGTAAAGGGATGCCATAAATAACGGTGATCGAGTTGGGCCAGAGGGTGCATAAAGGCAAGGTCAGGAACCCGGGTCTAATTCAAGGCCAAGCGCGTCGAGCGCCGCCTGCAGTTGATCAAGGTCCGCCGGCGTGTGGGCGGCGGTCACGGTCAGGCGAAGGCGCGCGGCGCCGCGCGCGACCGTCGGATAACGGATGGCCGGGAGAAAAATCTCCCGCGCGCGCAGCGCGTCAGCGATCGCCAACGCCCGCGCTTCATCGCCGATCCGAATCGGGATAATGGCGCTCCGGTCCGTGGGCGCGCGGGCGGGGGCCGCCGGCAGGAGGCGGGCGACATTCTGCCACAGCCTGGCCCGGCGCTCCTCGCCGGTGCGCGATTGCGCCAGGCGCACGCCCGCGGCGGCAGCCGCGACGGCGGCAGGCACCGGCGCGGTCGAAAAGAGGAAGGGCCGGGCGCGGTTAATCAAACAATCCACCAGGGCCCGGGAGCCGCAGAGGTAGCCCCCGGCCGCCCCCATGGCCTTGCCTAGCGTGCCCATCTGGACTTCGATGCGCTCGCTGACGCCGAGCGCCGCCGCCAGGCCGCGGCCCCGCGCGCCGTAAAGCCCCACGGCATGCGCTTCGTCCACCATCAGCCACGCGCCGTATCGCTCCTTCAAGGCAGCCAGCTCCCGCAGCGGCGCGTGATCGCCATCCATCGAGAAGACGCTCTCGGTGACCACCAGCGCGCGCGCCTTGCGGGCCGAGGCCTGCGCGCGAACCCATTTGAGCCGCGCTTCCAGGCTGTCCAGATCGTTGTGGTTAACCACCCGGAGCTTCGCGCCGCAAAGCCGGGCGGCATCCACGATGCTGGCATGCACCCGCTGGTCGAGGATGACGAAGTCCCCCCGGCCCAGCAGCGCGCCCAGGGCGCCGAGGGCGCTGGCGTAGCCGGAAGAAAAGCTCAAGGCCGCCTCCACGCCCTTGAAGGCCGCCAGCGCCTCGTCCAGCGCGTGATGAGGCGCCAGCGAACCACAGACCAGGCGCGACGCCCCGGCGCCCGCACCATATTGCTCGACGGCGCGAATGGCCGCCTCCCGCACCGCGGGGTCATTGGCCAGACCCAGGTAATCGTTCGAGGCGAAGTTCAGCAGAGTCTGGCCGCCGATCCGGAGGCGGGGCGATTGGGGCGTCTCCACCCGGCGCAACTCGCGCCACAGCCCATCCGCGCGCAGCGCCGCGACCCGGCGGGCCATTTCCCCGTCAAAATCGTTCATCATCGCAAAGCCCCCCGTTGCCGGGCCGCCGGCGTGCTTCCCGCCGCGGAGGAAACCGGCAAGCGCCCCGGCTGGCGGACGTTGCCGGCCGGCGTTTCGCCGCGCAGCTCCAGGATTCCGCAACGCCCCATCAGTCGGAAGACGGTGCGATGGCCCACTGCCCGTCAATCATGCTGGCGCTCACCGCTCCCTCATGATGCAGCACCCCTTCATAGGCATCCGCTGTTTTCCCGGCAAACGGCAGCGCCACGAGATCCGCCCCGGCTCCTTCCCCCAGTTCCCCCAGTTGCCCCTCCATTCCCAGGGCGCGGGCGCCGTTCACCGTGGCCATGCGCAAAATCCGGCGCGCCGAAAGCCCGGGCGCGCTCCGCGCCAGCGCGCGCATTTCCGCGAACAGGCTTAACTCCACCCGTTCGCGCCGGGCCTGGTAAACGCTGGCCAGGCTGTCGGTGCCCAGGCAGACATTGACGCCCGCCCGCAGCAGGCGCCGCCACGGAAACGGGTCATGGCGGAAGTAGTCATGACTGCGCGGGCAATGCACCCTCGGCACCCGGTGCCGCGCCAGCAGCGCCACGTCGGGCCGTGCCAGGTAGTTCGCATGCACGACCAGCAACCGCTCGCTGAGCGCGCCGCAGCGGTGCAGATGCCGCACGGGCGAGCCCCGGCCGCAGTCCGACATGTCGCGCCCGCTGCGCCGGAGCCAGTCGTACAGCTCGCCCCGCCCCCGCGCGAACATTTCATATTCCGGCGCGGATTCCGCCACGTGCATCGTCAGGCGCCAGTTGCGCCGGCGCGCCGCGAGGACGCTCAGCCGGATCAACTCGGGCACGGTGGAGTAGGGCGCATGGGGCGAAAGGCCGACGCGGCAGCGGCGATGCCGCAGCACGCCCAGCCGGGCGGCGGCCTCCCGCACCACGGCGCGCGGTTGCGCCGCGCCCTTGATGCCGATCAGCTCCAGAAAGGAAAAAACGCGCAGCGGCGTCGCCGCCCAGGCCTCCGGCAGCAGTTGCGGCACCGCCTCGATGTCGGCCACGGTCGTCGTGCCGGTGCGCAGCAGCATTTGCGCGCCCGCCTGCCAGGACGCCGCGTAATCCGCGAGGCTCCAGCCGGACTTGGTTTCGGTGATCAGCTTCAGCCAGTCGCTGAACCCCCGGGGGGGCGGCAACTGGCCGGCCATGTGGGTGTAATCCAGGTGCGCGTGCGCGTTGACGAGGCCGGGCAGGAGCGCCACTTCGCCCAGGTCCGCAACCTGTCCGGGCTTCGCCGCCCGCAGGTCGCGCCAGCGGCCCACCGCGGCGATCCGCCGCCCGGAAATCAGCACCGCGCCATCAGCCAGCGGCGGCCGGGCCACGGGCAGGACGACGCGCGCGCGCAGCAGCAGGGAGCCGGGGCGCGCCTCACGCCCGGGCCGCGGGCGGGCGTGGCGGCGGCGCTTGCGTTCCGCCGTCTTCCATCCGCCGGCCCTCACCGCGCGTTTCCTCTCCGCGTGAACTCAGAACCCGGTGTCCTGGCGCAGGCGCTTGCCGCGCTCCGCCACCCGGTGTTTGCGGGCCTTGTATTTATTATGCCGCTTGCGGATTTGTTGCTCGATCTTTTTGACGACGAGGTCAATCGCCGCGTAGAGGTCGCCCTGGGTGTCTTCCGCGAACAGATCGGGGCCGGGCACTTCCAAACGCACCGAACAGGAGAACTGCCGTTCGGGGGCCTTGGTCTTGTCATGCGCGAGCGTCACGCGCGCGTTAATGGCAAACCGGTCAAGACGCGCCAATTTGTCCACCCGATTGACAATGTGCGCCTCGATGGCCCGGGTCAAAGTCAGGTTATGCGTCGAAAGGATCAAGTTCATGCCCCCTACAATGCCGCCCCCCGGAAATAAAATCCAGCGAAACTATTTTCCGCCCCGCTCCCCGGGGAAACACCCCCGCCGCGCGCGCGGGCTTGAATCCACGCCCGCTTTCCGCTAAACCGTTCGCGTGCCAACCAAAGTTATCGCCGTCGCCAACCAGAAAGGCGGCGTCGGCAAGACGACCACCGCGGTCAACCTGGCCGCTTGTGTCGCCGCGGTCGGCCGGCGCGTGCTCCTCTTCGACCTGGATCCGCAGGCCAACGCAACCAGCGGAGTGGGGCTGGAGAAAACGCCCGGCGCCAGCGCCTATCTCGCGCTGCTGGGGCAGGGCCGCTTGCAGGACAAGGTTCGCAACACGGCGTTCGCCCGCCTGGCGGTCATCCCCGGGGAGGTGGATCTGTGCGGGGCGGACCTCGAACTGGCGCGCGCGGACAACCACCTGCAGCGCGTTCGGCTGGCGCTGCAACCCCTCCGCGAGGAGCGGCGCTTCGACGTGATCTTCGTGGATTGCCCGCCTTCCCTGGGCGTGCTCACGCTCAATGCCCTGGCCGCCGCCGACGGCGTGCTCGTGCCGCTCCAATGCGAATACTACGCCCTCGAGGGCCTCTCCATGCTCAATCGCATCATGACCCAGTTGCACGACACGGGCGTCAATCCCCGGCTGGAGCTGACGGGAGTGGTGATGACCATGTACGACAGCCGCACCAAACTTTCCCAACAGGTCGTCGGGGAAGTGCGCCAGCATTTCGGCGAGCGGGTCTTTGAGACCCTGATCCCGCGCAGCACGCGCCTGGCGGAGGCCCCGAGCTACGGCCAGCCCATTATTCACTACGACAAATACAGCGCCGGCTCCGCGGCTTATGAATTGCTGGCCCAGGAATTCCTGGCGCGGCTGGCGCAAGACCGCGAACCCCGGCAACCCGGCCCGCCGCGTTCCGAAAACCAATAAACAACTCCACCCGGCCGGGAGCAAACCTGATAATATGAGCAACAAAGTTAAATGGGGAGTAATCGGTTGCGGCGGCATTGCGGCCCGGCGCACCATCCCCGAACTCAAAAAACTGGCCGCTAACGCGGAGCTGGTCTCCGTGATGGACACCAACGCGGCGCGCGCCCGGGAAGTCGCCGCCCAATTCGGCGTGCCGCACGCCTGCGCCACCGAGGCGGAACTGCTCGCCCAGGACGTGCAGGCCGTGTATATCGCCTCGCCCCCCAACGCCCATTGCCGCCAAACCGTGCAGGCCGCCCGGGCGGGAAAGCATATCCTGTGCGAAAAACCCATCGCCGTCTCCGTGGCGGAGGTGGACCAGATGGAAGCCGCCTGCGCGCAAGCCGGCGTGAAGTTCATGCTCGCCTGGTGCATGCGGCAAAACGTCTATCACCAGCAGGCGCGCGAACTGGTGCAATCCGGCGCGCTGGGCCGAATGGTGATGGGCCGCGCGCAGTTGACCTGCTGGTATCCGCCCATTCCCGGCGCCTGGCGGCAGGACATCGCCCTCAGCCACGGTGGCGCGTTGCTGGACATGGGCACCCATTGCCTCGACCTCCTGGAATGGATTTTCGGCTCGCCCATCATCGAGGTGACCGGCTTTACCGACCTGCTCATCCACGCATACGCCACGCCCATCGAAGACACCGCGACCATCCTGGTCCGCTTCCGCAATGGCGCCCACGGTATCATTGATAACTATTTCAATATCCCGGACGCCGCCGCGCAAAACGCGCTGGAACTCTTCGGCACCAAGGGCTCGATCATTGCCCGCGGCACCATCGGCCAGGAGCCGACCGGCCAGATGTTCAGCATCCTGCAGGCCCAGGAAACCGGCTACGACGCCGCCCAAACGCGCGATTCCCAGCCCAACCGCCGGGAATACAAGCTGGAAGGCCGCGGCATCTACGGGCAGATGATCACGCTGTTCTCCGACTGCATCCTGCAAGACCGTCCGCCCCCGGCTTCGCTGGCCGACGGCCGCCATTCGGTCAAGGTCGTCAATGCCATCTACCAGGCCGCCCGCGAACGGCGCGTAGTCGAGGTCGCCGCCTGACAACGGCATCCGGCCTTGACCCGCAAAAGCGGGCCAAGGCAGCCAGCCAACATCAGTCGCAGGGATTCCGGAGGGGGGCGATCCGCGTCGCCCATCCACTTCCTCCGATCCGGCTTCCGGGCGGGTTCGGCTGCCCGTTATAGCGGTTTCCCGGTTAACGGCTCAGCGCAGCAGGGTCTGCCCATAGATTTCCCAGCGGCGATCCTCACCGATCCGCTATACGGACCCCGTTTAGCACCCAATTCCGCCTTTGCCAAAATCGCTCAAGGCGCTCATTTTACCGTCCCAAAGAGCCGTGTACAAGGGGTGTACAACGGATGCTCACCGGATGTACAAGGATTTTTCAGCTGTTCATCCGGTGAGCATCCGTTGTACACCCCTTGTACACGGCGTATTGATAGCCACCCTGAAGCCTGTAAGTGGCTTAAAATACGGAGGTTTTTGTGAGGACGGGACTTGATGATGGAGGTGCGAGGGCTGAAGCAGGGTTTTATCGCAAAGTGTCCAATAATTGGACAGTTTGGGGAGGTGTCTTGGAGCGCGGGTCGGGGGCGTCTGGTTGAGCGTTAAGGGGAGGATAAGCGTTCTTGTGGAGCTTTGCTCCCCGGTGCCTTGAAATGGAGGAGGGCACGGGGGTTCGCTCTTTCCGTTTGGGGGTGCCGGACGATTTGTGGCTTTCCAAGTAGCGGGAGGCGATTACCTTGTTGGCCGCAGTGAATGCCAACGCTCAGGCAAAAACGTTCGGCCCGGCAGACTTCCTCAACCGGGAGTTAAGCTGGCTGGAGTTCAATCATCGCGTGCTGGAGGAGGCGCTGGACGCGCAGAACCCGCTGCTGGAGCGGGTGAAGTTCTTTTGCATTGTCAGCTCGAACCTGGATGAGTTCTTCGAGGTGCGGGTGGCAAGCCTCAAGCAGCAGGTCGAGAGCGTGGTGGTGGAGCGTTCGGTGGACGGGTTGACGGCGAGCGAAACGTTCCGGGCGATCGTCAAACGGGTGCGGCGGATGGTGGCGGAGCAATATGCCTGCTGGCGCGAGGAATTGGCCCCGGCACTGACGGCCAGCGGCATCCGCCTGCTGGAGCTGGCGGAGCTGGAGCCGGCTGACCGGGCGTGGGTGCGGGAGTATTACCGGACGCAAGCGCATCCGGTGCTGACCCCGCTGGCAGTTGACCTGACCCATCCATTTCCGCAGGTGCTCAACAAGTCGCTCAATCTGATTGTGCGGCTGGTGAAGGCGCAGAACGGGGCGGAGCGCGAGCACATGGCCGTGGTGCAGATTCCGGCCATCCTGCCGCGCGTGGTGCGGCTGCCGCGCGCGGACGGGCGCCAGGATTATGTTTACCTGGATCGGCTGATCGGGCATTACCTGGCGGACTTGTTTCCGGGCACCCGGCTGCTCGGTTACTGGCCTTTCCGCGTCACGCGCAACAGCGAGCTGTATATTGACCAGGAGGAGACGGCCAACCTGCTCCGGGCCGTCGAGAACGAGCTGCATAAGCGGCGCAAGGAGGACGCCGTGCGGCTGGAAATAGACGCCCACTGCCCGGCGGCCATCCGCGAAACCCTGCTGCGGACGTTGCGCCTGACCGAGGAGGATCTTTACCTGGTGGATGGCCCGTTGAACCCGACGCGCCTGATGGCGCTGGCCGAAGGGGATCATTCCCCCGAGTTGCGCGACCCGCCGTTCGTGGCGCCGGTGGCGGCGGGGTTGCGCCGGCGGACCGATTTGTTCGCGGCCATTCGGGAGCGGGACCTCCTGGTGCATCACCCCTACGACAGCTTTGACAGCGTCGTGGAGTTTTTGCAGCAGGCGGCGGCGGACCCCGATGTGCTGGCCATCAAGCAGACGCTCTACCGCACGGGCGGCGACCCGCGCATCATCGGCGCGCTGGAGAGCGCCGTTCGCCATAATAAGCAGGTGACGGCGGTGGTGGAATTGCGCGCCCGCTTCGACGAGGCCAACAACATCCACTGGGCGCGGCAGCTTGACGAGGCCGGGGTGCATGTGGTGTACGGGCTGGTGGGCTATAAGATTCACGCCAAGATCAGCCTGGTCGTGCGGCGCGAGGGGCTCAATATCCGCCGCTACGTGCACCTGGCCACGGGCAATTACAATCCGACCACGGCGAAGATTTATACCGACCTGGGCCTGTTCACCTGCCGCCCGGACTTTGGCGAGGACGCCACCAATGTTTTCAATTTGCTGACGGGCATCTGCCAGTTCCAGGCGCAGCGCAAGCTGGTGGTGGCGCCGTTCGATTTGCATGAGCGTCTGCTGGCGCTGGTCGAGCGGGAGGCGCGTCACGCCCGCCAGGGTCTGCCGGCGCGCATCATCCTGAAGATGAACTCGCTGGCGGAGCCGCAGGCGATCGCGGCCTTGTACCGGGCGTCGCAGGCGGGGGTGAAGATTGACCTGATTGTGCGCGGCATTTGCTGCCTGCGCCCCGGGGTGCCGGGGCTCAGCGAGAACATCACCGTGCGGAGCATTGTGGACCGGTTCCTGGAGCACAGCCGCATCTTTTATTTTGAGAACGCCTGCCAGCCGCAGGTGTTCATCAGCAGCGCCGACTGGCTGCCGCGCAACTTCTTCCGGCGCATCGAACTGGCCATTCCCGTGGAGGACGGCGTGCTGCGCGAGCGGCTCATCCACGAGGTGCTGGCGGTCTCCCTTGCCGATACGGTCAAAGCCCGCGCATTGCGCGCCGATGGTTCCTATCACCGCGTGCGGATGGCTTCGGGCGCGGCGGCCGTCCGCAGCCAGGCCCGGTTTATCGCGCTGGCCGCCGGGGAGGATCCGGCGGCCCGTCCGTCGGCGAAAGGCAAGCCTCGTTATCCCCGCGTGACGCTGGCCCCGCCGCCCTTTGCGCCGCGGCGGCAAAAGAAATGAACCCGGCGCGCGCGCAGCAGTCCCGGCGGGCATGGGCGGCCCGCCCGACCTTCGGCCGATGAATCTCCGGTCCCGCCAGTCCACGCGCGGTGCCCGGTTCATGGTGGGGCTGATGTCGGGGACATCGGCGGATGGCATTGACGCGGTGGTTGCGGAGCTTTCCGGAGGTGGGCGGCGCCTGCGGGCGCGGGTGCGGGCGCATGTGCACCAGCCCTTCCGGCCGGCCTTGCAGCGGCGCATTCTCGCAGCCTGCCAGCAGGGAACGGTGGCGGAACTCTGCGAGCTGAACTTTCTGCTGGGCGAGCATTTCGCCCGCGCCGCGCTGCGGGCGGTTCGGCGGGCGCAACTCCGGCCGGCGGACATCGCGGCCATCGGCTCGCATGGGCAGACGGTGCATCATTTGCCCAACGCACGGACGCCTTCGACCTTGCAGATTGGCGAGGCGGCGGTCATCGCGGAGCGCACCGGGATTGCCACGATTGCGGATTTCCGGGTGCGTGATATGGCGGCGGGCGGGCAAGGCGCGCCGCTGGTGCCGTATGCGGATTGGGCGCTGTTCACCGACGAGCGGCGCCCGCGCATCGTGCAGAACCTCGGCGGCATCGGCAACCTGACTTTCCTGCCGCCGCGCGCGCGGCTGGGCGATGTGATGGCGTTCGATACCGGGCCGGGCAATATGGTGATGGATGGTCTGATGACCGAGTTGACCCGGGGGCGGCAGACGTTTGACCGCGACGGGCGCTGGGCGGCGCGCGGGCAGGTCTCGGAGGAATTGCTGGCGGAGTTGATGGCGCATCCTTTCCTGCAGCGGCGTCCGCCCAAGACCACGGGCCGCGAGGAGTTCGGCGAGGCGTTTTTGCGGCGGCTGCTCGGGGCGGCGCGCCAGCGTNNATTTGCTCGCGACGGCCACCGCCTTCACGGCGGCCAGCGTGGCGGCGGCCTACCGGCGTTTCGTTTTCCCGCGGCTGACGGATCGCGAGCGGGGCCGGTTGCAGATCATTCTGGGCGGCGGCGGAGCCCGGAACCCGACTTTGCGGAGCATGCTGGCCCAGCGCATTGGCGCGGGCGAATTGCTGACGCACGAGGATTTCGGCGTCGCCAACGCCGCCAAGGAAGCGCTGGCATTTGCGATTCTGGCGTACGAAACATGGCGCGGGAAACCGGGCAATGTGCCGCCGGCGACCGGGGCGCGGCGGGCGGTGGTGCTGGGAAAAATCGTGCCGGGCGCGGCTTAGCGGCGGGCCCGGGGGAGTTGGGACAATCGCGATCCGGAAGGGCGGGCGTCCGCGCGAGCCGCGGCTTTTTTGCCTTCTCCCGGGGCTTTGCGCTCGCGGAGAAGTGCGCCTGCCCCGGCGGGCGGAGGCGGGGCCGTATTAAAGCGGCTTGATTCCGCCGCCGCGTCGGGCGTAATGAGAAGCTTATGGCCATCCTGAATATCAAACCGGAAGGTTCGGGCAAATACGATCTGATCGCGTTGGGTGAAGTCATGCTGCGGCTGGACCCGGGCGAAGGGCGCGTGCGCACGGCGCGGCAGTTCAAAGTGTGGGAAGGCGGCGGCGAGTATAACGTCGTGCGCGGGCTGCGGCGCTGCTTTGGCCTCCGGACCGCCATCTGCACCGCCTTTGCCGATAATGACGTGGGGCGGTTGCTGGAGGATTTTATCCTGCAGGGCGGGGTGGGCACCGAGTTCATCAAGTGGGTGCCGTTTGACGGCGTGGGGCGCGCCGTGCGTAACGGGCTGAACTTCACCGAGCGCGGTTTCGGCGTGCGGGGCGCGGTGGGGATTTCCGACCGCGGCCACAGCGCCGCCAGCCAGCTCCGGCCGGGCGACTTTGACTGGGACGGCCTTTTTGGGCGGCTCGGCGTGCGCTGGCTGCATACCGGGGGCATTTTCGCAGCCCTGAGCGATACCACGGCGGAGTTGGTTTTAGAGGGAGTGCAGGCCGCCCGGCGGCACGGAGTCATTGTTTCCTATGACCTGAACTACCGGCCCTCGCTCTGGAAGAGCAGCGGCGGACTTCAACGCGCGCGGGAGGTCAATCGGAGGATTGCCCGGAATGTGGATGTGATGCTGGGCAACGAGGAAGACTTCACCGCGTGCCTGGGGTTCGAGGTTGCCGGCGCGGACGAACACCTTTGCCGGCTGGAGGCGGCGGCCTTCCAGCAGATGATCGAGGAGGCGGTGAAGGCGTATCCGAACTTCCGCGTGGTGGCCACCACGCTGCGGGCGGTGAAGACTGCCACGCGGAATGACTGGGGGGCGATTTGCTGGGCGGATGGGCGGTTCTACCAGGCCCCGAACCGGGAGGATTTAGAGATTCTGGACCGCGTGGGCGGTGGCGATAGTTTTGCCAGCGGCTTGATTTATGGCTTGCTCAAGTTTAACGACCCCCAGCGGGCCGTTGCGTATGGCGCGGCGCACGGCGCCCTGGCCATGACCACGCCGGGAGATACTTCGATGGCCTCGCTGCCGGAAGTGGAGGCGCTTGTCAAAGGCGGCAGCGCGCGCGTGCAGCGGTGACGAAAGCGGATTGGCGCGCCGCCCCGGGGTGGTTTCAGCGCCGCGCCTGGATCAGCAGCAGCCAGTCGCCCGGGGCTGGCGTGGTGAACCGCCCGCCCCGGGCGACTGCGGCCTGGCGGCTGCCGGTGCGGGGGTTGAACCAACTCGCCGCCGGCGAGGCGGGCAGGGCGTCGGGGCGGAGTTGGACGGAGCGGTCTTCCGGCACATAGACCACGGTCAAGGTGTTGGCCTCCGTGCTGGCGGCGGCGATAAATCGTTGCGGCGAGCGGCGCCCGGGTTGCGCGGCGACCCGGTGGGTTTGCGGGCGGAGCGCTTCGTAGTTGAGCGAGTTCATGAATGTTGCCAGGTGCGACATTTGCTTTGCGCCGGACAGGGTTAGCGCCTCACGCCACAGCGTCCCGCCGCCTCGCTTGGGTTTCCCGTCAATTCCAGCCCAGGGGATCAATTCCTCGGCGCCGTAGCTGACGCCGGCCGGCGGGGCCAGGAGCAAACCCCAATACGCGGCGCGCCGCACATCGTCGGCGGTGAATCGCCGGGCCGACCGTGGGGCGATGCTGCTCTCATGCGGCGCGAACACAATCAATGGCCGGGCCGGGGCTCGCTGCCACTCCGCCGTGAACGGCCCGGACACTGCCCACATCAGGGCGTCGTCCGTGACATCCGTGACGTTTTGATAGCCGAAGGCATCCACCCACTCCTGGTCACGGAATTCGTCGAACAGCCAATGCGTCCGGCCGGGAAATAGCACCACCGGCGCGTGCGGGCGGTCGCCAAACACCGTCTGTCCAATGCGTTTCCAGCGCTCAAGGCCATGGGTGGCTGCGTCGCTTTTGATGGCCAGCAGCCAAACCACCGGCTCGGCGCTCCAGCGCGCGACCATATAGCGCACGAGGCATTCGGCCTGGTCGTCAGGCAATGGAACGGCGTTGGTTGGCCATGGCTGCTCCCATAGCGGGACGATTGCGCTTACCAGGCCCGCCTGGGCCAGGGCGGTGATTTTCGCGTCGAGCCGCTGGAAAAAGGCGGGGTTGATGGTGATACGCTCGGGGGAACTGCCCCAGGCGGACTGGGCTCGGGCATCCTCGCCCGGAGCCGCGGCCCATTGGACGACCGTGAAACTCTGGCGCGCGCGGGTGCTGGCGTAGTAATCCCAGTCCCGGGATTCGGCCAGGCGGGCGCCGTCCCAAACGGTGTCCGCCAGCCAGAAGAAGGGGGTGCCGTCGGCGTGTTCGAAATGGCGGCGATCGCGCGCGACGCGCACGGGTCCGTGCCGATGCCACGGGGTTGCGCCGGTGGCCGCCGTGCAGAGGAATTCGCCGGCCTGGTCGTGCAGGCCGGGATTGGTGGGGGCGGAGCAAGCCGTGCGGAAGCGCCAGGGGCCGGGTTGATCCGGCGCAAATCGCACCCGCCAGGTCTTGCCTCCATCCCAAAAGGCGTCCACTTCGGCCGTTTCGCCCAGCGGCGAGGTGAATGTGACTTTCAGGGAGACGTCCTGCACCGGGTGGGCATAGGCGACGCTGCTCTTGAAAGCCCGTTCGCAACGCTTCCATTTGGGAACCAGTTCCATGCGGTCGGCAGCCGGCGCGGCAGGAAGCGCCGCCGCCAGCATCCACGCGAAAACAACCCGCCGCGGCCCGTTCGAGATCCAGTTGCGCATCATGTGAATTCCCTTTTTCTCGTTCTGCCATCATCAGACAGCAATCGCATTGTCCTGTCAAACCCCGGGTGGCGCCGGGCCGGGGGAAAGTGTCTCGCGCGAAATGATTCTATTGGCGAAAGCGCCGGATTGGCTTATGGTTCTGCATTCCTGAACCTAAACACACTTATGGAACCTAGAGCTGACATCGCTGTGATCGGGCTGGCTGTGATGGGCCAGAATCTGATTTTGAATATGAACGACCGCGGGTTTACCGTGGCCGCCTACAACCGCACTGTTTCGAAAGTGGACGACTTCCTCAATCAGGAAGCCCGGGGCACCAAAGTCATCGGCGTTCGCTCCATCGCGGAAATGGTCTCGGTGCTGAAGAAACCCCGCCGCGTCATGCTCATGGTCAAGGCCGGCAAAGCGGTGGACGAGTTCATTGACCAGGTCATTCCGCATCTCGAAGCGGGGGACATCATTATTGACGGCGGCAATTCGCTGTTCCAGGACACGATCCGCCGCACCCGCTACGTCGAGTCCCGGGGCCTGCTCTATATTGGCACTGGCGTTTCCGGGGGCGAGGAGGGCGCGCGCCGCGGCCCGAGCATCATGCCCGGCGGCTCACCGGCCGCCTGGCCGCACGTGAAGGACATCTTCCAGCAAATCGCCGCCAGGGTGGACGACGGCACGCCCTGTTGCGACTGGGTGGGCGAAAACGGCGCCGGCCATTACGTCAAGATGGTGCATAACGGCATCGAGTACGGCGATATGCAGCTGATTTGCGAAGCCTACCATCTCATGAAGGCCGGTCTCGGCCTGGGCGCCGATGAATTACACCGGGTATTCGCCGAATGGTACCAGGGCGAACTGAACTCTTATTTGATAGAGATCACGCGCGACATCTTCGGCGTCAAGGACGCCGATGGCCAGCCGCTGGTGGACAAGATACTCGATACGGCCGGCCAGAAGGGCACCGGCAAATGGACGGTCATCTCCTCGCAGGACCTGGGAATCCCCATTACGCTCATCGCCGAGGCCGTCTATGCGCGCTGCATTTCGGCGCTCAAGGATGACCGCGTGGCGGCGGCGCGGAAGCTCAAGGGGCCGCGGCCCGCGATCAAGGGTGACGCGAAGCGGCTGGTGGAAGACATCCGGCGGGCGTTGTATGCCTCGAAGATCATTTCCTACGCGCAAGGCTACCTGCTCATGCGCGCCGCCGCCAGGGAATACAACTGGAATCTCAACTACGGCGGCATCGCCCTGATGTGGCGCGGCGGGTGCATTATCCGCAGCGTTTTCCTGGGCAAGATCAAGGAAGCGTTCGACCGCAAGCCAGACCTCACGAACCTGCTGCTCGACCCGTTCTTCCGGCAGGCGATCAAGGATTGCCAGCGGTCATGGCGCAAGGTGGTGTCCCTGGCCGCCCGCAAAGGCATTCCGGTGCCCGCCTTCAGCACCGCGCTGGCGTTCTACGATTCCTACCGCAGCGCCTGGCTGCCGGCCAACCTGCTCCAGGCCCAGCGCGATTACTTCGGCGCGCACACCTACGAGCGTGTGGACCAGCCGCGCGGGCAGTTCTTCCATACCAACTGGACGGGCCGCGGCGGCACCACCGCCTCGAGCACCTACACGGTCTAGCGCCGCGCGGCGGGCACTAATCCTCTTTGTCCGCCGCCGCGTCCAGCCGCCGGAACTTGATCTCGCGCAGGGCGGTGGTGGTCTGCCAGGCCGCCAGCCCGAGCGGTTGCGAAAGCTCGATGTCGCCCGGCCGGACCGAGAACTTTCGGCCCGCCGTGGCCAAATCCACCAGCTTTTCCTCGTCAATCCAGGCCGTGATCCGTTGCTCCGTCACCCGAAGCCGGATGCGGTACCAGCGTCCGGACTCGAAGTTCCGGAACTTGGTCGTCTCGTTCTCTGCGGCGTCCAGGCCATCCACACACGAAAGCCCCACCAGCGAGCCGCCCCAGCCTCCCACGATCAGGCTGCAGCAGTTCGTCCCGACCGGCACGGTCAGCCCGCAGAAGAAATCCGAACCCGTCACGCGCATGGCGTCGAGCGCGATCTCGTAGTTCCGTTGGGGAAAGTCGTTCGTCCAATTAATCCCGGTAAACGGGTTGCCCATGTGCAGGATGATTGCCCCGGGCTGGCTCTGTATTTCGCCGCGGCCGGTAAACGGCGTTTCGCGCCAGCCCGCCAGCGTCCGCCCGTCGGACATCCCCTGCCAACCCCGCCCGGCAAAAGGCGCGGGCGGCCGGGCTGCGCCCGGCGGCAGTGTCAGCGGGGGGTCTTCGTCCTCCGCAGGAGGCGGAACCGCCGGGGAGGGTGGCGGCGCCGGATCGGGCGGGAGCGGGGTTGTTTCGGAGGCGCATCCCGCCGCCAGGATTAAGGCGGCTGAAAGCGCCAAGGGCCACATCCATTTAATGCGCGTGTTGCTCATGCTGCTTTGTCGGGCTTACACTAGCTTTTCGCGCGGTTTTGAGCCAGAATTGATTTGCGCCTTATGAACTTGCCAGCTTTTCTACGCGCCCAACCGGACGGCGTGCTTCTTTCGGTCAAAGTCCAGCCGCGCGCCTCGGCCAATGAAATCGGCGAAGCGCTCGGCAACGAACTGCGCGTCAAAGTCACCGCCCCGCCCGTCGAGGCCGCCGCCAATGAAGCCCTGTTGAAATTATTGGCGCAGCAACTGCGCTGCCCTCGCAACCGGGTGGACATCGTCCGCGGCCATACCTCCCGCCATAAAACCGTGAAGCTTTACGGCCTGAGTCCGGAAAAAGTCCTTGCCCAGTTAGGCCAGGCCTGAACCCCGCCCGGAATGCCGGGCACTGCCCGCCCCGCGAGCCGGCCCTTCAACCCCAGCCTCTCTCCGGACACCGCCCCTCCGGCCAGCATCGTCATTCCGGGCTACCCCCGTCATTTATCCGGTCTCCCGCGCCGTGTACAAGGGGTGTACATCGGATGCACCACGGATGAACAAGGGATTTTCCGTTGTATATCCGCTGAGCATCCCTGGTACACCCCTTGTACACCCCTTGTACACGGCTTACGGATAGCTATGGAAGAGCCTGAAATGAGCCGAGTTGCGTAAAATTCGGCTTGAGGGCGGCCGAAACGGTCAATGGGGTGCCCGAAAGGGTGTTTTGGGAGGGGGCCAATACTTGGGCGTCTTTGGCGGGAGAGGCGAGGAAAGGGTTGGCGGGGGATTGCAGCTTGCAAGTTCATTGGGGCCGATTATGCTGGTGGCCGCAGACGCAGCCTAAACTTGGAAATGAGCACGAAGTCGGGCAAAACGAAGAAAGTCACCGTTCTACTTGCCGATGACCATATTGTGGTCCGGCAAGGATTGCGTGCTTTGCTGGAAGCTGAGGGTGACATCGAGGTGGTGGGGGAGGCCAAGGATGGCCGCGAGGCGGTATCTTTGGCTCGGCAGACCCAACCGGAGGTCGTCCTTATGGATGTGGCCATGCCGGAGTTGAATGGGCTTGAGGCGACCCGGCAGATTGTCAGGGAGCTTCCGGGGACCAAGGTGCTGGCGTTGAGCTCGTATGGGAACGATGATTACGTGACGCAATTGCTGGAAGCGGGCGGGGTTGGTTACCTGGTGAAGCAAACGGCGGCGGCGGACTTGCTGAAGGCCATCCGCCAGGTGCGGAAGGGGCAGGTGTTTTTCAGCCCGATGATTGCCCAGCGCCTGCAGGCGGGAAGGCCGGGGACGCCCGGCGGCGGGCGGCCGGGCAATAAGCATGCCAGCCTGTCTTCGCGCGAAGCGGAAGTGCTGCAGTTGGTCGCGGAGGGGTTTGCCAACAAGCAAATAGCGGCCAAACTCTCCATCAGCATCAAGACGGTGGAAAAGCATCGGCAGCAGGCGATGAACAAACTCAACATTCACGACACGGCCGGCCTGACCCGCTATGCCATTTCGCGCGGTTGGGTGGAATCGGGTGTTTAACCGGAAATCCGCGAAAGGAGCACCCCATGTTTTCTGAACAAATCGAGCTGCGCGGCCACATTATAGATTCCCTGCTGCTGCCGAAAGTGCTGGACGAGATCCTCACGCGCGGCGGCAACTTCACCATCCGGGAGATTCAGGTCGGCAAGCAGCGGGACGACGCGAGTTATGCGCGCATCGAGGTTTACGGGCCCTCGCCCGAAGTGGTGGATGATATAGTGCGGCACGTGCGCCAGCAGGGCGCGGAGGTGGTCGAGCAGGAATCTGTGAGGCTGGTGGAGGCGCCCGCGGACGGGGTGTTTCCCCCGGATTTCTACGTGACGACCAACCAGAAGACGTTCGTGCATTATCGCGGCCAATGGCTCGAGGTGCGGCCCGTGACGATGGATTGCGCGATTGCCGTGGATGAACAGCGTTTGCAGGCGGAGGCGGTGAAATTCGCGCAGGTGCAAAAAGGCAGGTTGATCGCCGTGGGGCATCATGGGATCCGGGTTGCCCCCCGGGAGCGGCCGGGCGAGCGGCGGAGCGTGTTCGAGTTCATGGGCAGCAGCGTGTCGAGTGAGAAGCCCAAGAGACCGATTGTCCGCGAGGTGGCGGCGGAAATGCGGCGGGCCCGGGAATCGGGGGGGCGGATCCTGGTGGTGGCCGGGCCGGCGATTGTGCATACGGGCGCCGGGGAGCATTTCGAGAAGTTGGTTGCGCAAGGCTACGTGAACCGGCTGTTTGCCGGAAATGCCCTGGCGGTGCATGACATCGAGAACGCGCTGTTCGGGACCTCCCTGGGCGTTTACCTGGAGCGCGGCTCGCTGGCGGAGAAGGGGCATGAGAATCATATGCGGGCCATCAACGCGATTCGCGGGGCGGGGGGCATTGCCGCGGCGGTCGCGGGGGGAATCCTCCGGCGGGGCATCTTTTATCAATGCGTAAAGCATAACGTGGATTTTGTCCTGGCGGGCTCGATTCGCGATGATGGGCCGCTGCCGGAAGTGATTACGGATACGCTGGCCGCCCAAAAGCTGATGCGCGCCCGGCTGGAAGGGGTCACGATGGCGCTGATGATGTGCACCATGCTGCACTCGATCGCCGTTGGCAACCTGTTGCCGGCGCACGTCAAAACCATTTGCGTGGACATCAATCCGGCGGTGGTCACCAAACTGAGTGACCGGGGCACGTTTCAGGCCGTAGGGCTCGTGACGGATATCGAGCCGTTCCTGCGCGAATTAACCGAATTTCTGGCGGCTGGCGAAAGCCCGGCTGGCCCGGTTTAAGGGGAAGACTCCGGGAACAGCGGCGAGCGGGGGATGGTAATGGGCGTCCCTGGCTTGAGCCGGTGGAAGTCCACCCGGGGATTGGCCGCGCGGATGGCGCTCTCCGGCAGCCCGTACATCAGGGCAATGGTCGCCGCGCTGTCTCCCGGACCGAGGACGTACACCCGCCGGGGCTGCGGCGCGGGCGGCAGCGGGGGCAGGTCGGGCGGGACGAGTTGATCCTCCAGCGCCCGTTGCTGAGTTGCGGTCAGGCGGTTGGTTTCCGCGGCGTGGTAGGCCGCCAGGTAGGAGGCGTAGAGCGCACGGGCGACCTCCGGGTCGCCGTCAGCGTCTTCGAGTTTTTCCTGATAAAGCGGGTCGTGGAGCAGCCGGTATTCCTCGTACCGTTTGGGGCCGAGTGCGATTTTGATGGCGTTTTCGCGCTGATCTTCCAGCGCCTTTCGCGTCGCGAGGCTGGCGGGATCCCGGGCATCGGCCAGCAAGTGGAGTTGCTGATCCAAAGCGTCGGTGGCGCGGAAAACGGCGCGGAACTCGTCGGGTGAGGGATCGAAGAGGCGGAGCTGGCCGAATTGCGCGCGGAGGTCATTGGCGTTCTGGGAATAGCGCAGCAGATATTCTTCGAGCTCGGGCGGAGCGAGCAAGTGGGCGAGGTCGGCGCGGGTTTGCTGGCGGAGCTTGGCCAGTTCGCGCGGGTCGGGGCTCAGGCCCTGGCGGCTTTGGGCGTCGAGGTAGGCCTGCAAGCGCTCTTGCGAGCGGGCGTTGATTTCCTGGATGTTCTTTCAGGTTTCGTCGGGCAGATTCCCCAGCACGGGGCCATCCAGCGTGACGCTCGGGCGGGAGGGGCGGGGGAGGCTGACCAGGTCGCCGGTTTCCCAACTGTTGCCCAGGAGGCTGGTCAGCAGGGCGCGTCGTTCTTCCTCCAGTTCCTGGGCCTTTTGGGCGGCGGCGCGGAGGACGTTGAGATCCGGCTCGCTGCGCCACCATTGCTGCTCGCCGGTCACCAGTTCGGTGGCCCGCTTGCGCGCATAAACCGCGTTCACGTCCGCGATGATGATATCGCGGATGGTTTGCTCGGGGCAGCCGATATCGCGCAGGTTCGCAATATAATTCGTGTAGTTGGGGGACTCGATGTCCCGCCAGTAGAAGAGTTGGCGGCGCAGAATGATGTTGGTGCGCGCCGGCGGGGGCGGAGGCTGCTCCGCGGCCAGCGCCGAGGCGGTGGCGCGTTGAGCCGCGTTTTCCCGGATGACAGACCACCACGCCGCCGCCAATAGGACATTGACGCCGAGCGACACCCACGCAATTACTCGCCAGCGCATACTGGTATTTATCGGCAAATCACGGCGGCTGTAAATTGAAAACCGCCGCAGGAGAAAAGTTTTGGGCCGGCGCGATTGGCTTTTGCCAGGGGGAAAGGTTTTTGGTATGTCTGCGGGCGATTGATCCATTGCCCGCGATACCCGCTATGACCACGACCGCTTCGACCCGGGAAGCCGGCGGCGCCACGCGCGCCCAATGGCTGGTGCTGGCCGCGGCCTTTTTGGGCTGGATGTTTGACGGGGTGGAGATGGGAATCTTTCCGTTGGTGGCGCGGCCGGCGCTCCAAAGCATGCTCCCGGTTTCCACGCCGGGACAGGATGCCCTGGTGGGGCTGTGGATGGGGCGTATCACCGCCTTGTTTCTGGTGGGGGCGGCATTCGGGGGGCTGGGGTTTGGCTGGCTGGGAGACCGCGTGGGGCGGGTCCGGGCCATGGTGCTGAGCATTCTGACGTATTCAATTTTTACCGGGCTTTGCTTTTTTGCGCGGGCGCCCTGGGAGTTGGGCGCCTTGCGTTTTATCGCCGCATTTGGCATGGGCGGGGAATGGTCGCTGGGCGTGGCGCTGGTGATGGAGGCCTGGCCGGCGCCGAGGCGCGCGTTGCTGGCGGGGATTATCGGCACGGCGTCCAACGCGGGATATTTGCTCATCGCGCTGGTCGGGCTTTGCTTTCAGGTCACCCGGGAGTCATGGCGCTGGATTATGATCGCCGGGGCGGCGCCCGCGTTTTTGGCGCTGGGGATTCAGTGGGTGGTGCCGGAATCGGAACGTTGGAAGGCGGCGATGCAGCAAGGGGCGGCTCGTCCGCTCCGGGAGATCCTGTCCGCGGGCCTGCTGGGCAAGACCTTGCTGGGGGTCGCCCTGGCGGCGGTGGCGCTGATCGGGACCTGGGGATCGGTGCAGTGGCTGCCGCTCTGGGCGGATCAAATGACCGGCGGGCAGAACCCGGCCGCCAAGGCCGTGGCGCAAATCCTGGTCAGCGCGGGGGCGATCCTGGGATCGCTGGCCGGGGCGCTGGTGGCGGGGCGCCTCGGGCGGCGGCCGGCCTATTTTGTTTTGAGCTTGCTGTCGTTGCTGCTCTGCGGCGGGCTTTTCCGCGGGGTGAATCACTACGGCGCGGTGTTTTGGGTGATGGTGACGCTGGTGGGGGCGGCGACGGCGGCGTTTTACGGCTGGCTGCCGCTCTATCTTCCGGAGTTGTTTCCCACTCGCGCGCGCGCGACCGGCCAGGGCGTTTGCTATAACGCCGGGCGGCTTCTGGCGGCGGCGGGCGCGTTGACGCAGGGGCAATTGGTCGCCGCCTATGGCGGCAGCTACGCCCGGGCGGGAGCGACAATTACGCTCATTTATCTGCTGGGCCTGGGGCTTATTTGGCTGGGGCCGGAGACCCGGGACCAGCCGTTGCCGGAGTAGGCCCGGGATGCTGGCGCAGCGTGGCGGGCGCAAGGCCGGTTTTCCCGAGAGATCGCTTAAGCTTGGACAGCGGCCCGCGACGCGCTACCTTGCCGCGCATGAAATCAAAGGCATACGCACGCGCGGGTGTGGATATAGACCTGGGCAACCGAGTCAAGGCCGATCTGCCGCGGATGCTCCAGGCCACGCACCGTCCCGGAGTGCTGGGCAAGATCGGCGGGTTCGGCGGCCTGTTTGAGTTGGAGGTGCGCAAGTATCGCCAGCCGGTGCTTGTCTCCAGCGTGGACGGCGTCGGCACCAAGCTCAAACTGGCGTTTGCGCTGGACCGCCATGATACGATTGGCCAGGACCTGGTTAATCATTGTGTGAACGACATCGCGGTGGTGGGGGCGGAGCCGCTCTTCTTTCTGGACTACCTGGGCACCGGCCGGCTGGAGCCGCGGGTGTTCCGGGATATTATCAAGGGCTTCGCCAAGGCCTGCGCGGAGAACCGCTGCGCGCTCATCGGCGGGGAGACGGCGCAAATGCCGGGGTTTTATGCGCCGGGGGAATACGACGTAAGCGGCACGATTGTGGGGGTGGTGGAGAAGTCCAGGATACTTGATGGCCGGACGATTCGGCCGGGTGATGCCGTGATCGGCCTGGCTTCCAGCGGTTTGCATACCAATGGTTATTCGCTGGCCCGCAAGATCTTCTTCGAGCGGCTGCGCTTCAAGCCCAGGACCTACGTGCCCGAATTGCGCAATACCATCGGCGACGAATTGCTCAAGGTGCACATGAGCTACGGGCCGCTGATTCAGAAACTATTGAAGACATCTGCCGGGCGGCAGGGAATCCGGGGCCTGGCCCACATCACCGGGGGGGGATTCGTGGACAATATACCCCGAGTGCTGCCCAAAGGCTGCGAGGTTATCATCACGAAGGGAACGTGGGAGATGCCGCCCCTCTTTCAGCTCATTCAAGCGAAGGGCGGCGTGGCGGAGGCGGAGCTGTACCAGGTGTTCAATATGGGCATTGGCATGGTTCTCCTGGTGGCGGCTGACCAGGCCGACCGGACGTTGCGGGCCGTCCATGCACAAAACCATCGCGCCTGGCTTATTGGCCAGGTCGCGAAAGGCAGGGGGCAGGTGCGGGTGGTTTGACCCGCGAACGTTACTCTTTTTTCGGCTGCCCTTTTGCGGCCGGGGCATTGGTGTATTTCTCCATGTCCTCCGGCTTAATGACTTCGATCTTGGCGCCCTTCTTGAGTTCTTCGGCGGAAGGAACGCGAATAATGTCGCTGGTAAGCGGTTGCGGAGGCGGCGGCGGGGCCGGGCTTTCCGTGCCGAGCAGCTCCATCTCGAAGATCAAGGTTGAGCCGGGCTCGATGTTGGGACCCGCGCCACGATCCTCGTATGCCAGGGTCGAGGGCAGATACAGTTCCCATTTCGACCCGGATTTCATCATCTGCAACGCTTCGGTCCAGCCGCGCACGACGCGGTTGACCTGGAACTTGGCCGGCTGGCCGCCATGTTTGGCGGAGCTGTCGAACTCTTTGCCGTTAATGAGCGTGCCTTTGTAATTCACGGTAACGGTGTCATTACTCCGGGGGATGGCGCCCGTGCCTTCGGTGATGACTTTGTATTGCATTTCGGCGGTCGTTCCGTTGGCCAGCGTCACGGTATGCGTCTTGACGCCGGGCTTCTTCTTGTTTTCAGCCAGGAACGCTTCCCCTTCCCGCTTGTTCTTTTCCGCCTGTTGCTTCCGCATTTCTTCCTGCTTATGGCGGGATTCCATTTGATAGGCGCGCCAGGAGTCCTGCGCCTGCTGTTCCGTCAGCTTCAAATCGCGGCCGGCCAGCACATCTTTGATGGCATTTGCCAGGACATCCACGTCCAGGTCCACGCCGCCGCGTTTGATTCCGTTGCCAATGTTCATGCCAATGGCGTAACTCCACTGCTCTATTTGCTCCTTGGGGGAAAGTTTGGGCGCGTCCGTCGTCGCATTCGCCGGGGCCGGCTGGTTATCCGCCGCCACCGTCATGGGTATTACCGCCAACCCGCATCCCAGCGCCAAGGCCAGTCGTAGTCCAGTCTTCATAGTCACTCGATGAATGATTGTTTATTCAGCGTTGTTTCGTTTACACCAATGGGGCCAAATGTCCAGCAGGAATATTCCGGATTCTGCTTTACAGACCGGGGCGCTTTGGCGAGGCTCATCCTCCGCCGCAAGGCCGGGCGTCCAAAGCCGCAGGCGCGGGTTGATGGGGTTTTCGTGGGCAGTCCGTGGTGCGAACTGCCGAAGGCCGGGATGCGGGAAGCTCGGATTGCGAAGCGGAAGTGAATTTTAACAGGTTGCGCGCAAGTGGCCGCCATTCAAGAGTTGAAACAGCGACGCGTGAAGCGCCCTTCGTGGTGCGGGCCGTTGGCTGCCGCCGGGGCACTCTGGCTGGCGGGGTGCGTCGTTTCCGCGCCGGCGCAGGAAGCCGTGCGCATGTCAATGGCCAGTGCGCAGGCCGCGGAGGGGCGGCACCGGGCGGCCACGTCCGAGGGGTACTACAATGTCAAGCTCGGCCCCATGGCTTGGAATTTCGGCGCCGGATTGGGGCTGGAGTATAGCGACAATGTTGGCTACACGCAGTATCGGGGCGAAGCGGACTTCAGTTTGCGCCCGCAAATCAACGCGCGGATGCGCTGGCCGGTTTCGGAGTGGAACAGCATCAACCTGTCGCTGGGGGCGGGCTATGTGGCCTACCTCGAACAAACGCAACTAAACCGGTTCTTCATCTCGGCCGATTCGGATTCCGGGTTGTCGCTGGATATCTATGCCGGCGATTTCTATCTCGAACTGCACGATCGCATTTCGATCACGGAAGATCCCTATCGGGACCCAACCGTGGCAGGCGATGGACGCTATTCCCGATTGCAGAATGCCGCGGGGATAACGACGATCTGGGATTTGAACAAGGTCATCCTGCAACTTAACTACGATCATGTAAACAGCGTCACCTTGTCGGGGCGGCAGGGTTACGGCGATTTGCAATCGGAGGTTGTCTCTTTTTCCGCGGGCTATGCGCCCAAGGCCGGGATTCGCTACGGGGTAGAGGTGGGCGGATCCTGGCAGCAATACGAGGGCGGTAACACCTACGCCGACAATGCCTGGCAATGGAACGTCGGGGGTTTTGGCGAAGCGCAGATCAGCGAGTATATCAGCTTTGCGGGCCATGCCGGCTATACCGTGTACACGCCCCAAACCCACGGAGCCTTGACCCGGGAACGCGAATACAGCACCCCCTACGTGGCTTTGTCTTTCCGGCATCGCGTCAATGCCTACGTGGATTATTCGCTGAGCGGGGGGCGAACGCTTCCCACCTCGCTTACGGGCGGGGCGGTTGATATGTACACGGCCAATTGGAGTGCGAACTGGCGAGTCATCCGCAAGACGAGTCTTTCCACAGGATTCTCTTATTATCATGGTTCGAGTGTGTCTTCCGGCGGCGAAACATTTGATCAGTATGGCCCGCAAATCACGCTGGGCTGGCGTCTGGCCAGGAAGCTGTCCAGCAATCTGAGCTATCGGCTCTACTGGCGCACCTCGGATCAGGCGGGCCGGGATTATTCCGTTAATGTGGTGAGCTTGAACTTCAACTATGCATTTTAGCGATGCTCTTGGGCGCTCGTGAAAGAAGCTGGCATTTATTTCGGAAACTGGTATAAGGGAAAGGCACTAAGAATTTGAAGAGCTACATCGCAAGAGCCTGTATCACGTTTCTGGCCGTAGGGAGTCTGGCTGCCGGGGCCCTGACTTCGTCGGTCGCCAAGGCATCTCCGCCCCGGGCCCCAGAGGTTAGAGACCTGCAGGGGCTGCAGCAGAACTTCCCGGCGTCCGAATCGGTTCCTGCGATGATCATCGCCCAAACAAGCGCGACGGCCAACAGCGGGGGTTCTGTGGTAAGCAACGCCGCCTCCGCTACTCTGCCCATCCTGGCTGGTTATGTCCCGGACGATAAGTACAAGCTTCGGGTCGGAGATAAAGTCAGTTTCCAGATAATTGAGGACCGCGACGCGCCGAGGAGCTTGGTTGTGGCGGATTCCGGTGAGTTGGACGTGCCTTACCTTGGCCGGGTGCTGGTGGCCGACAAGACCTGCAAACAATTGGCCGATGAGCTGAAAGCGCAACTGGAAAAGGAGTATTATTACCGGGCCACCGTGATTATCGCGCTGGATGTCGCGAACAAGCTTTTGGGCCGGATTTATGTGTGGGGCCAGGTGCGCTCCCAGGGGCCGATGGACATTGGCGTCAATGAGAATTTGACTGTGGGCAAGGCTATTTTGCGCGCCGGCGGCTTTGCGGATTTTGCGAACAAGAAAAAGGTGAAACTGGTGCGGGCAGCGGGCGCGGACGGTGCTCCCCGGCTGACGATGGAGTTAAACATGGTGGATATTCTGGAAAAAGGTGCCGCCGAAAAGGACATCGTCCTGCAGCCGGACGATTTCATCATTGTTCCTTCCCGGTTGATCAGTTTTTGAAGCCCCGAGCGCTCGCATGAATGATCAACCTGTCCAAAGATTTCATGACCGGCCCAACACGGCGGCTCGCCTTCATGCCCGGCTGAGCCGTTTCCGGAATCTCCTGCGTGAGAAATGGTGGGTATTGGTTCTGGGCGCAATGGCGGGGGCGATAATCAAGATTGTTCTGCTGTGGAATGCGCCTCCGTCTTACGTCTCGGTCGGGCGGATGATTGTCAGCATGAAGCTGGCCATTCAGCCGGCATCCCTCTATTCGGAGGAATTAAGCAATTTCCTGGGAACCCAGGCCGCCCTGATGCAGTGCGGCGTGGTGGTTAACCGCGCGCATGAGCGGGTGAGCGCGCAGAAGCCCGAGATCGGGCGGCATGCGGTAGCACTCAATGTTTCGGTGTTGCCCAAGACGACGATTTTCGTATTGCAGGCCACGGGTTGCGACCGGGACTACACGCAGGCATTCCTGCAGGCGTGCATGGACGAATACATCGCGCTGAAGAAGGAAATGCGGAGCCAGACTTCCGACACGACGGTGGCCGGCCTGACCGAGCAGGTGATGCGGCTTGAGAAGGATCTACGCCGTGCCGAGGCGGAGATGGTGCAGTTCCAAAGCACTAACAGCATGATGCTGACCCAGGAGCAGGGCAACAGCCCGGCTCATTACCTGACCACGCTGTATCAACGGTTGGTGACGTTAAAGTCAGAATACGCATTGCTGCAAAGGTTGACCTTGGATCAGAACCTGGCACGGCGGCAGGCGGCGGGCGGCACTTTTTCTCTGGGGAATGAGCCGCTGGCGGAAGGAAACGATTCTCTGCCTGATACTAATGCCGTTGCATTAACGGCAGGCGGAACACCTGGCCAGAGTTCAACAGCCGCCGGAGATCGGGGAGACACCGCCTACCTCCAGGCGCAGCAGCAATTATTGCTGTTGCGAGTCGAGCAGCAGGAGCTTGGGCGTTATCTGCGCCCCAATCATCCCAAAATGATCGCCATGCAGGAGGACATCGCCCGCCGGGAAGAATTGCTGAAGATTTTGCGCACGCAAAGCGAGGAACAATTGAAGAACCGCAAGGAACTGCTGGCCGTGGAGATTGAGATACTGGAGAAAGATTTGAAAGCCTGGGATGCCAGGAACCAGGAGTTTCAGCATAAGAATGCGGAATACCAGGCACTGAAGGCCAATGTGCAGAGAATCCGGGCGCTCTACGACCAGTTGCTGGCCACCATGCAGACGCTGGATGTCAACAAAGAAATAAGCCCGGAGAGCGTCGAAACTATCGAGGCGGCGTCGCCAGCCTATGCGGCGCGGCTCGATTTGTGGAAGGGTGCGGTGAACGGCGCCCTGTTGGGGCTGGCGCTGGGCCTTGGGTTGTTGCTGGTGCTGGACCGGCTGGATGATCGCGTGGGCTCATTCACGGAGCTGCAGGACCTGTTTGATGAAAATGTTTTGGGGCAGGTTCCCCGAGAAAAACTGGTTGCTTCCAAGAGGCAGCCCAGCCTGATCTTGCCAGAGGATACACGCCATTCATTCGTCGAAGCGTACCGAAATCTTCGTTCCTCGCTGTTGTATATGACCGAGGCGGGAAACCGCCCCAAAACCATATTGGTAACCAGTTCGGTGCCGAACGATGGCAAATCTATCACCGCAGCAAACCTGGCAATCACCATGGCCAATGCCGGTTCCCGCGTGCTGTTGGTTGACGCCGATTTGCGCAAAGGCACGCTGCACCGGCTTTTTGGCGTTTCGCCCGAGCCGGGCTTGTCGGATGTGCTGGCCAAAGGCACTGCCTGGGAAACGACGGTAAGCGCCACGAAGATTGCTAATTTGCACATTCTTCCCGCGGGCACCTTCACAGCCCGCTCGAGCGAATTGTTTATCAGCGAAGCAACCCAACGGTTCCTGCGGGACGCCGCCAGCCGGTACGACTATGTGATATTCGATACCGTGCCGGTGATGGCGGCGGACGACGTAACCTGCCTGGCGCCGCAGATAGACGGCGTGATTTTCGTGCTCCGGGCAGCTTTTACCTCGGCCCGCGTGGCTCGCGCCTCACTTGAATCGCTGTATCAACGCCAGGTCCGGTTGCTCGGGCTTGTATTCAACGCAGTCCGCCCAAGTTCCGAGGACTACTATTATTATCGCTATAAGGATTATTATCGGCCGTATCCGTCCGGCGGAACCAAAGCCGCGGAATCAGTGCGGACGGAGCAAACTTGACCCGGGCGCGCTGCCGCGGCATGAGGCATGAACGGAGGTTCGCCCGGTGACGCCATGGCCCGATTCCTCTTTAGCAGGCCGCATCCACTCGGGATGAGGCCGGTGAGGGCTAAAGCCACGAGGCACGTTCTTGCCTGCAGGGCATGGGCCGGCCTGTTGACTATGGTGCTGTTGGCGGGGGCTGAAGCCGAAGCGGCAGCCAAGCCCGCCGGCGCCAAGTCGGCGCTGACTTCGCGGACCGCGTTCGACCTGGGAGTCGAGGCTTATGTGTTCGGCTACCCGCTGGTGGCCATGGATTTGACCCGGCGGCTGATGTGCAACGTGCAGGAACCCGCGGGCCTGCGTGCCCCGATGGGGCAGTTTGCGCGCGTTCGGGCTTTCCCGCCCGCCTCGAATCGCGACGTGACCTTTCCCAATGCCGACACCTTGTATGCGGGCGTTTGGCTGGACGTTGCCCGCGAACCCTGGGTGCTGGAACTTCCGCTGGCGAAGGAGCGCTACACCCAGTTTGCCATGCTCGATGGGTGGAATACGGTGTTTGGAGTCTGCGGCGCGCGGACAACCGGCGACGGGGGGCAGAAATATCTCCTTACCGGCCCCGAGTGGAAGGGCAAGTTGCCAGCCGGGATGAAGGCATACCGCTCGCCCACCAGCATCGTCTGGGTGCTGGGGCGCATTCACTGCACGGGCACGCCGGAGGACTACCGGACGGTGTATGCGCTGCAAGACCAATGCCGGGCCGTCCCGCTCAGTTCGCATGGCCAGCCTTATACCCCGCCCCTGGGCCAGATTGATCCCCGCCTCGACGTGCTGAAGACCGTGAACGAACAAATCAGCCTCCTGAGCGTCGGCGCCTACTTTAACCAGCTTGCCTTGCTGATGAAGGAAAATCCGCCCACCCGCGGCGATGTTCCCATGATTAAGAAGATGGCGCGCCTGGGCATCGTGCCTGGGCAAGCGTTCGATCTCGGCAGCCTCGGCCCGGATGTGGCCCAGGCTCTCCAACACGTCCCCCAGTCGGCCCTGGCCCAGATCATGGGCTGGTTTAAGGAAGGAGCCCGGAGCGGCGATTGGGTCAGTCAGGACGGTTGGACGTGGACGCTGAAGACCGGCGCCTATGGCACTGACTACACTCAGCGGGCGCTGGTGGCGGCAACCGGCCTTGGCGCCAACGGCCCCGAGGATATGGTTCAGGCGACCTCGACCGTGGATGGCGCCGGCCAGCCTTACAGCGGGAATTTCCGCTACACAATGCACTTTGCCCCGGGGCAGGCCCCGAGCGCCAATGGCTTTTGGTCGCTGACGCTGTATGACAGCGAGGGCTTCCTGGTCAGCAATCCGCTCGGCCGCCATACCCTCAGTTCGCGCGATTCATTCAGCTTTAATCCCGACAACTCGCTGGATTTCTACATCCAAAAACATCCTCCCGGCGCGGACCGGGAAGCCAACTGGTTGCCGGCTCCGGAAGGCCGGTTCATGCTCATGCTGCGGTTCTATTGGCCGAAGGAGTCGCTGCTCAAGCGCGCCTGGAAAATCCCGCCAGTCAAGCGGGCGGATTAGCCCGAAAACTTCACTAAAAAAAGTCGCAACGGAGGTCTCGCCCCAATATCTATTGGGTAATGATCAACGAGAACCACACCGCTGCGACTGGGACAGTTTGTAACTCTGAAGTCTTCACTTTTCCAGCCGTAAAAAAGTGTGCCGTCCAGGCCAGTTTCACCGGCGGGGAGGTGAGCAGCGATGGCGGCATCGCACTCTTGCGCCAGACCGACCGGCGGATTGGCCTGACGCGTGCGCTGGCCCAAGTGCTGCCCGATCCACGTGATCCCGGCCGGATCAAGCATCCGCTGCTTTCGCTGATTCGCCAGCGCCTCTACGGATTGGCCGCCGGTTACGAAGACCTCAATGATCACGACACCTTGCGCCACGATCTGGCTTGGCAAACCGCCGTGGAACGTGACCACGCATTGGCCTCCAGTCCCACGTTGTGCCGGCTGGAAAACCGGGCGAACCGGCAGGTCGCCTGGGCGGTGCATGCGGTGTTGATCAACCAGTTTATCGCTTCGTTTCCTCAAACGCCCGCCGAGTTGATTCTGGATTTCGACACGACCGACGACCGGGTGCATGGCCGGCAGGCTGGCGCGTTCTTTCACGGTTACTACGGGGATTATTGTTTCCTGCCGCTTTAGGTGTTTTGCGGGGAGCAATTGCTGGTGTCGTATTTGCGCCCGGGCAACGTGGGCGCGGCCCATCACGCCTGGGCGGTGTTGAAGCTGTTGGTTCAACGCCTCCGCCAAGTCTGGCCGCGGGTGAAGATCATTGTTCGGGGGGATGCGGGGTTCTGCCGCTGGCGTAGGTTGCGGTGGTGCGAACAAAACAAGGTTCATTACCTCATCGGGCTGGTCAAAAACGCGCGGCTGCAGGCACTGGCCCAACCGCTCATCGAGCAAGCGGAACAGGCGTTCCTGCAAACGCAGGAGAAGCAACGACACTTGGGCGAAGTCAATTATGCCGCGACACCTGGGACAAGGAGCGGCGGGTGTTGGTCAAGGCCGAGCACACTGCCCGGGGGAGCTATCCGCGTTTTGTGGTGACCAATCTTGAAGGGGCAGCGCAGACCCTCTATGACGAGGGGTATTGCGCACGGGGTGAGATGGAAAACCGGATCAAAGAACCGCCATTGGGATTGTTTGCCGACCGGACCCGTTGCGGCGGCTGGTGGGCCAATCAGTTCCGGCTGCTCTTGAGCCGTTGCGGCTACGTGCTGCTGGAGCGGTTGCGGGCACTGGGCTTGGCGGGGACGGAACTGGCGCGGGCGCAAGCGGGCACGATTCGCTTGAAACTCTTGAAGATTGGCGCGGTGGTGCTGCGCAACACCCGGCGGGTGAAACTGCTGCTCTCCAGCGCCTATCCGTATCAGAAAATCTTCGGCCAGGTGTTCCGCGCCTTGGGCAGTGGTTGAAGGGCCGGGAGTGCTGTCCCCGGCACGCTGGCCAACCACGGGGGTAAGGGGGACTGTGCCCACGCAGGGAAATAATCAGCATTTTGAGGGCTTCCGCCCCATCCCTTTTCCATTTTGCCCCTCAAATCCGCCGCGCCCTACGCTGATGAAATATTCGGGCTAGGCCAAGAGGCACGCAGCGACTCGGAACGGATCGGGGCAATAGCCTCAGCTTTGAAGACTATCCCACGTCAGGATGCAACAAACTGGTTTGCCCATTGCGGCACAGTTTTATTAATGTACTCTAATTAGCTTGAGCCGGAGGGATTCGGGATGGTCGGCCGGGAGTCGAGTTTCCCCTTGCCCCCCAAAGCCCGCTCGCAGGTGGTTAGCGGCGCGTTTTGCTTGAGAGCGGAGCGGGGAGGCGGGCGCGGAGTTTATCGCGGTAGAGGCCGATTTGGTCGAGCGGAAGAGGCTGGAAGCCGAGGTCCCGGGCGGGGGAATTGCGGCGCAAGGCGAAGTCCCGGGCCTGGGGCGGGTTGCCGGGCGGGCGGCGGAAGGCGGCGGCGGCATTGGTGAGATTGTTCTCCAATTGGATCATCTCGGGCGAGGCGTGCCAGTAGGCATGGAGCCATTTGCCGACGCAGACGTTGCGGGCCACGACGTTATGCTCGGGCGGCACGCCCTGGAAGTTGGGGCCGGTAAGGGCGGGACCGCCGGGCGGGCCGTAGTAGGAATCGAGCGTCCGCAGGGCGGGATACCGCTCGCGGTAAAGGGAGAGCGGGACTTCGGTCAGGCGATGGCGCATCGTGTTGTCCACCATGTTGCGCCAGACCGGGGAGGCATCCAGGCCGCGGCCGTCCAGTTCGACGGCGTAGTTGCAATCCACGAAGATATTGTTGAGGACCTGGTGGTCACGGCCGCCGCCCAGGAAAACGGCGCGCCGGACCCGGTAGAAGATATTGCCGACGATCCCGGCGCCGCTGGCGCAGTCGTCCATATAAACGCCCATCGAGCCCATGCCGACGCCGCCGGTGTCATGGATGAAGTTGTGGCGGATGCGATTGCCGCGGCTGGTATAATCCCGCCCGGTGTAGATGGCGCCGACATCGCCCGTTTCCAGGGCGATATGATGAATCTCGTTGAACTCGAGACAGTGGTCGTTGCCGTTGAAAAGGAGGGCGCAATGGGGATGATCGTGGATGAGGTTGTAGGCGGCGCGCTGGCCGACGCCGCTGATGAGAACCGCGGGGACGTAGCACTTGGACCACCGGCCCTGGCGCGCAAAATGGCAGTTCTCGACGAAATGGCCGCCGGGGCGAAGAGTCTGCCGGTCGCCGCCGTCGAGCATCACCCCGCCATCGCCGGTGTCGAAGAGGTCGCATGACTGAACCCCATGTCCGGCGCCGCCGGCAATCGTGACGCCATAGTTTCCAATGTTACGGATGAGGCAGCCGGCGATGCGGTTGCTGGTGCCGCCCCGTATTTCCACCGCGTTGCCGCGGGTGGCTTCGAGGGTCAGGCCGCGAAAGGTGACGTGCGAGGCGTCCGTCAGCCTGAGCAGTGGCTCGGCGAGGACCGAGAGCAGGATTTCCGGGGCGGCGGGCGAATCGGAAGGCCTGAGTTTTGCGCCTGGAGCCCGGCGCGCTTCCACGCCCGGGAGGGGCAGGGGAGCGGGCGGCCAGAAATAGAGCCGGCCAGTGCCGTGGTCCAGGAACCATTCTCCCGGCTGATCGAGTTCCTCCAGCACGTTGAGGAAATAGAACCGCTGGCCTTTGCGGAAGCTGTAAAGGCCGTACGGCGCGGCCGTCCGGATGAGGCGGCGATCGCGGTCAATCGCGGCAACCCGCTCGTAGGAGTTGGCCCAGTCCCACGCCCAGTAGCCATGCACCCAGAGGCCGCTGAGATCCGCCCAGCGGCGGGGCCGGTCGCCGGTATAGGTGAACCCGTCCTCCAGCCGTCCCACTTCGCGGCCCCATTCGTTTTTGATCGCGCCGGATTCGGGGTAGCCGGCCAGGTGTTTCCAATGGCCTTCGTTGGGCCAGCGGGCCAGGGTCATGGGGCGGCCGCCGTAAAACAGCTCGCCGTGCGCGGGGGCCAATGGCCGGCTGAATCCCCGGGACTGCATCTGGCCGAAGTCTGTGATGCCCAGGGCCCGGAGATCGGCCTGCACGACGTTGGTGCGAGCATTGGGGGACAGGCGGGAAAGGATGGCGGGGTCGGTGACCGGCGCAAATCCGGACAGCTTGCGCCCGCCCATCAACCGGACGGCCTGGCCTTTGCGGGCGCGCCAGGTGACCGGAGCCCGGGCCGTGCCGGAGTCGGCGGCGGAGAGTTCCAGCGCGTTAGTGCGGAGGTAATCGCCGCCTCCAAGCCAGATGGTGAAAGGGCCGCCGCCGGAACTGCGGTCTTGCCGCAAACGGCGGACTTCGTCGCGGGCGCGTTCCAGCGTGGCGAAGGGCCGGGCTCGCGTGCCGGGATTGGAGTCCCGGCCAGTCCCCGGCGAGACGTAGAGATCGGCCGCCAGGGCGGGCAGGGACAGGATCAACCCCGCACGGAGCACCGCCCCGCGCAGCCCGCCCAGCCAGACGGCGATCACAACTGCTTCATCGCGTTATCCATGGCGGCGAAGAGCTGGTTCATGGTCGCTTCCGTCTCATCGCCCATGTTCGAGACGCGGAAGGTGGTGCCCTTAATTTTGCCGTAGCCGCCGTTGATGAGGAAGCCCTGGTCCTTGACCAGTTTCACCAGCTTCTCCGCATCCACCACCCGCCCGCCGGGGCGCGCGCCGTTGTTGACGCAGGTCAGCGTAACCGACTCGAAGCCCGGGTCGGGGAAGAGCGTGAATCCGTGCCGGGCCGCCCAGTCGCGGGTGAGCTGGTTGGTGCGGCGATGCCCNNGCATAACGCGCCTCCAACCCCTCGGCAAAGATGTCCTGCAGCTTGGATTCCAGCGCGTAAATGTGGCTGATGCTCGGCGTGCTGGGGGTCATATTCTGCGCGGCGTTCTTCTGGAACTCCACGAAATCAAAGTAGTAGCCGCGGTCTTTGACCGTAGCCGCCTTGGCCAGCGCCGCCGGAGAACACACAAAAAGCGCCAGCCCCGGCGGCATCGCCAGAGCCTTTTGCGTGCCTGCCAGCAGCACGTCAATGCCCAGTTCGTCGAACTTGAGCGGCACCGCGGTCATCGAGCTGACCGAGTCCACGATGAACATCACGTCCGGATACTTCTGCTTGAGCGCGGCGATTTCCGCGAGGGGGCTCATCACGCCCGTTGAGGTCTCGTTGTGAATGACCGTCAGGGCGTCAAACTGGCCGGTCGCCAGCTTGCGGTCCACCTCCGCGGCGCGAATGGGCGACCCCCAGGGCACCTGCAACCCCTCGGCGTCCTTGCCGCAACGCCTGGAGACATCCAGCCATTTATCCGAAAAAGCGCCGCACATGCAGTTGAGCACCTTGCGGGAGACCAGGTTGCGAATGGCGCCTTCCATCACGCCCCAGGCGGAGGAGGTGCTCAGATAGACCAATTGCCGGGTGTAGAGCAATTGCTGGAGTTGCGGTTGAATCCTCGCGTAGAGGTCTTTGAAGCCTTGCCCGCGATGACCAATCATCGGCTGGCAGAAAGCGCGGTAGGTCTTTTCGCTGATCTCTACCGGCCCGGGAATATGCAGTTTTACATGACCCATAAAGTGGGGGACATATTTCACAACGCCCGGTAGAAAAGCAAGGGATTTCGCGCCGTCACGGGAGCCTCGGCCGGGCGGGAAAGGGGAGCCAAAGCGGCCTTCGCCAGGGCCCGGGCGGGAACGCCGCGCCCGCTAAAACCGGGATGCGCCCTCCCGCCGCCCCCGGCCGCGGCTTCCGCGCCGGGGCGGGCTACTGCGCGCCGACCCCCTGGCGCAGGGCATAAAGGCGGTCCATGGTGGCCACGTAAAGTGCGCCATTGGCCGCGGTGGCGGTGGCGCTGATGGGACGCTCCAGGGCCACGGTGGCCAGCACCTTCTTATCCCGCTCCGCGGCGAAGACGTAGAAACTGCCGCCGCGGGTTCCCAGATAGACTTTGCCATCCGCGACCAGGGGCGAGGCCCAGGCTTCGCCTTTGAGCTCGTGCGTCCAGCAGGGCTGGCCGGTCTGCGCATCCACGCAATGGAACATGCGCCCGCAATCAGCAATAAAGACCAGGCCGCGCCAAATGGCCGGGGTGGCCAGGACGTGCTTTTGGAGCGGATAGGACCAGGCCAGCGCATGGGGAGTGATGTCGCCGGTGCCCGTGGCCTCGAAGCATTTGAGCCAGGCTTCGTGCTTGCCCCACCAGAGATCGCCGCCGCCAGCCAGGTAAAGGCGGTTGTGATGAAAAACGGGCATGCCATAGAAGGTGCTCGGGCTTTCGCGCCGGTTGCTGACGTAGAGGTGAATATTGGTTTTGGGGGCCGCGGGGTCGAAGTCGAAGCGCCAGACTTGCTGGAGAAAAGCAGGCGAACGGGACGCCGCCGCGCCGGTCGGCGAGCCCGAAGGACTGGCAGGCGCGGTGCGGGTTTTGCGGTTTTCCGGCCCCCGGTTCGGCAGCGTTTCGAAGGCATACACAATGCCGTTGCCGGCGGCGAAGAACAGGCGAGGCTGGCCGTTGATGGCCGCCAGCGCGGGCCCGGCCCAGGTGGCGTGGAAGATGTTGGGGGCGATACCCTCGTTTTCGCGCGCCACCAGGCGGCCAGTGCGCTTGTCCAGCACGACCAGGCTCGGGGCGTCCGGCGTCCGGATACGCCGGTGGGTGTTGTCCACGCCCGTGCCGGTGTTGAGATATAGATAATCGCCGTTGATGAGAATCGGGCTGTGAGCGCCGTCGTGAGACCAAATCCCGGCGCCCGCCGTCAAATCGAACTGCCAGAGAATGCGCGGCGCGGGCAGGTTGGCTGTTTCGGTTTTGGCCGCGCCGCCTTCCGCCTTTTCCGGAATCGGCGGCGGTTCGAGGCAGATGACTTCGCCACGGTTGTTGACGAAATACACGCGCCCATCTTCGACCGTGACGGGCGATGCGATGCCGCTGCGGGGCCAATCAAAGTAAATATCCTCGTCGCGCTTCAGGAAAACCATCTGCCAGAGGAAACGCCCGGTGCGTTCGTCGAAGCACATCAGGAGCCCCGGTCGCCTTGTTGGGCCGGGTCTCGCGGGTGGCCGTTGTTGGTGCCGATATAAACGCGCCCCCCGGCAACGATGGGGGTGGCGTGGGTTTCGGTGCCCAGTTCCGCCGACCATTGGACGTTGCGGCCGGTCCGCGGATCGAACGTATCCGGCAGGCCGCGCTCTTCTGATACCATGTTCCGCGTCCAAGCCTGCCCCCATTGTGGCTGATCGCCGCCCCAAGCCGGCGCTCCCAGGATTGCCAGCGCCAGGCCGGCAAGCAACAGCAGCCGGGGCGCGCCAGCGCCGGGCGTTGGGCGCCCGCACCGCTCGCCTGCCGAAGGCCGGGAGAATAAGGGAAGCATCGGGCGCAGCATGGGGACCACGGGTTAGCGGGCGGTCAAAGCCCGCTCCAGCCGCCGCCAAAGGTCTTCCGGATCCTCCAATCCGACTGAAAGACGGATGAGGCTGCGGGGAACGCCGCACGATTCAGCCCACTCCAATTCCGTGTAGTGAGCCAGCAACATGAACGGGCACGCCAGCGTGAAGACCGTGCCCAGGCTGGGGCCCTTGCAGAATTCGAGCCGGTCGTAAATGCCGGGCGACCTCGTCTCGCCCTCTTTGGGCAGGAACGTAATCAGGGCGCCCCAGCCGCCCTCCGGACGGCGCACCGCCTCGTAGGCCTCGGCGAACTCCCACTTGGGATACCAGACCCGTTCGACAGCCGGGTGCCGGCGCAGGCGCTCGGCCAGCCACAGGCCGTTCTGGTTATGCCGCTTCATGCGCTCCGGGAAACTCCGCGTCTGGGCCGCCAGCACGACCGCATCCTCGCCCCACAGCAACTCCTCGTGCCGGGCGCTGATAATGGGTTTCAATTCGGCGTACAGCGGCGAGCGGGGGTTGCAGATGAGCGCGCCGCCCATCGCGTTGCCGGTGCCGACCATGAACTTGGTCAGGCTGGTGGCGATCAGGTCGGCGCAGCCGCTCAAGTCTATATTCGCCGGGGTGGCGACCACATCATCCACCACCAGCGGCACGCGTTGCGCGCGGAGCAGGGGATGCAGACGGCGCACATCGGCCGACCCCAGCAACGGGTTCCCGGGGATTTCGGAGAAGCACGCCGCCAGGGGCTGCCGGCTCAGCAAGTCGCGCAGCTCCTGCTCGATGCTTCCCAGGCGATGCAGCAGGATGCCGCCGTGGCCGAGCTTCTGTTGCAGCTTTAAAGTGTCCACATACGGAAATCCCAACTGGGCCGTGGGCCGCCCGGGCGTCCGCTGCCGGACCGCCTGAAGCGCGGCGAACTGCGCGGCCATGCCGGTCGGCGCCAGAAATACATCGTCCTCGGCGCAATCGTAGAATCCGGCCAGTTGACGCCGCAAGGCGGGGAGCGCCGCCAGTTCTTCGGGGCCAGCCGCGCGCCCGGCCAGGTGCGCCGCGGCCTGGCGGGAGGAGACGATCAGCCCCGTATGCTGCCAGAACGCGCGCAGGGCGGCGCTGCCCGCGTCGCTGGTCACCACGCCGGAAAGACCGCGCCCGGTCAGGACTTTGGCCTGCTGGCCGCTGGTGCGCTCGATGAACTCCGCGCAAAGCCCGGCCGCGCGGGGCGAGGGAAAAGGCAGGCATGGCCGCCCATCCCCAAGCTGGCGCGCCAGTTCCCGCACTTCCGCGTGGATAAAGAAGCGCGGATAACCGCCGGCCAGCGCGTTGACCACCTCGGGCTTCTTTTCTTCGTAGCCCACCACGTCCTCCCAGCGCGGGAGAGCCACTGAAACCGCGTGGGGCAGGGCCGGGATCGGCTGGCCCAGTTCCTCCCCCCGCCAGACCGGGTCTTTCGATACGTCGCGTGCAGACATAAGTCTTTTGGTCAGGAACCTAAGCCGCTTCGCGCCGCAAGGCGAATTCTAATTAAGCCGCACGCCTTCCAGCGCCGCGGTTCCGGCGTGACAACCCCGCGCCCGCCGGTGTAGGCTTTGCCCATCAGATGAATCGCACCGTCAGTCAATGAAAGCGCGCCTGGCAGCTCTCGCTCTTCCGTTAACCATGTTGACTGGTCCCGTCCAAGCACAAAACCCCATGTCCACCCCTGACCTCGTCATCCTCAACGCCGCCGTCCACACCATGGACGCCGCCCGCCCCACCGCCGACGCCGTGGCCATCCGCGGCTCCCGCATCGCCGCCCTGGGCACGACCGATGAAATCCGCGCCCTCGCCGGCCCCCGAACCCGCGTCATTGACGCCGGCGGCAAACTGGTGCTGCCCGGCTTCAACGATTCGCACACCCACTTCCTCATGGGCGGGTTTTCGCTTGCCAGCATTGACCTGCGCGAGGCCGCCTCCCCGGAGGAACTGACCCGGCGCGTGCGGGAATACGTCCGGAACGTCCCGAAAGGGCAGTGGATTCTGGGGGGCAACTGGGATCATGAGAAATGGCCCGGCGCGCCGCTGCCCACCCGCCAGATGATTGACGCCGCCACCCCCGATCATCCGGTGCTGCTCCGCCGCCTCGATGGCCACATGGCGCTGGCCAACAGCGTCGCCCTCCAGCGGGCGGGCATCACCCGCGAAACCCCCGACCCGCCCGGCGGCCTGATCGTCCGCGACCCCGGGAGCGGCGAGCCCACCGGCATCCTCAAGGACAGCGCCGCGGACGGCCTGGAGCGCCTGGTGCCGGAAAAGACTTTTGCGGAAAAGCACGCCGCCGCCCGGGCCGCCACCGAATTCGCCGCGCGCATGGGCGTGACCAGCCTGGCGGATTTGTCGGCGGATGCGGATGTGGGCCTCTATCAATACATGCGGGAGCGCGGCGAGCTCAAAACGCGCATTTATGCCGTCCGCTCGATTGTCTCATGGGAGGTCCTGGCCCAAACGGGCGTGCGCGCGGTGTTCGGCAACGACTGGCTGCGCATCGGCGGCCTCAAGGGGTTTGCCGACGGCAGCCTGGGTTCCACCACGGCGCTCTTCTTCGAGCCGTACCGGGACGCGCCGGACACCCGCGGCCTGTTCTTCGAGCAGATGCTGCCCGAGGGCATCATGCTCCAGCGCGTCGCGGCCGCGGACAAGCTCGGCCTGCAGGTGATGATCCACGCCATCGGCGACCGGGCCAACGCGTGCATCCTCGATCTCTACCGCGAGGTCGCCGAGCAAAACGGCCCCCGCGACCGCCGCTTCCGCATCGAACACGCCCAGCATCTGCGCGCCGCCGACATCCCCCGCTTCGGCCGCCAGAAGGTCATCGCCTCGATGCAGCCCTACCACGCCGCCGATGACGGGCGCTGGTGCGAGAAGCGCATCGGCACCGAACGCTCCCGGGGCACCTATGCCTTCCGCGCGCTGCTCGACTCCGGGGCGGTGCTGGCCTTTGGCACGGACTGGACCGTCGCCCCGCTCAACCCGATGCTCGGCCTCAAGGCGGCGGTCACGCGCCAGACCCTGGACGGCAAGCATCCCGACGGCTGGTTTCCCGATCAGAAAATCACGCTGGGCGAGGCCATCCGCGCCTACACCGTCGGCTCGGCCTACGCCGAGTTTGCCGAGCACGCCAAAGGCGCGCTCAGCCCCGGCAAACTCGCCGACCTCGTCATGCTCGACCGCGACCTCTACCGGATCAACCCGGCGGACATTGACCAGGCGCGCGTCCTCCTCACGGTCGTGGACGGCCGGGTGGTCTGGGAAGCGAAGTAAATGCCCCCCTCGACCATGCGGGCGGTCGTGTACCGCGGGCCGAACACGCTGCGGCTCGAAACCGTGCCCGTGCCGCGCATCGGCCCCGGTGAATTGCTCGTCCGCGTGGCCGCGTGCGGTGTTTGCCCCACCGACATCAAGAAAATCCAATACGGCCTCCTGCCGCCGCCGCGCATCTTCGGCCACGAAACCGCCGGCACCGTTGTCCGCGCCGGCGCGCGCGTCCGGGGCTTTCGGGCGGGCGAGCGGGTGGCGCTGCATCATCATGTGCCCTGCCTCCAATGCCACGCCTGCCGCCACCGCGCCTTTGCCCAATGCGCGCAATACCAGCGCACGGGCATTACCGCCGGCTTCGCGCCCGCCGGCGGCGGCTATGCCGAATACGTGCGCGTGATGCCGTTCGTCCTGCCCGGCGTGGTCCGCATCCCGGCGCGCAACTCGTTTATCGAGGGCGCCCTGCTGGAGCCGGTCAATACCGTCCTGAAAGCCATCCGGCGCCTCGCGCTGCTGCGGGGTGATTCCGTGCTGGTGGCGGGGCAGGGGCCGATCGGGCTCATCTTCACCCGCCTGCTGGCGCTGGCGGGAATGCGCGTCATCGCCACCGACCTGCTGCCGGCCCGGCTGAAACTGGCCCGCGAGTTCGGGGCCGCCGCGGTGCACTGCCCCGCCGGCCCGGCTCCGAGCCCGGCGCGCCGCTCCGCGCCCCGCGCCCCGCGCCCCGCCGCGCCCAACCTCGCCACCCTCATCCCGCGGTTCACCCGGGGACGAGGCCTGGATGCCGCGGTGATTACGGTGCCCGCGGACGACGTGGTGGGCGAGGCCCAGGCGCTGGTCCGCGGCGGCGGCCAGGTGCTGCTTTTCGCGCATACCCGCCGCGGCACGGCAACGCCGCTCGATCTGGCCACCGTGTGTGTGGATGAGAAAGATCTGATTGGCAGCTACTCCGCCGACTTCCAGTTGCAGGCGGAAACGGCCCGGATGGTTTTCTCGCGCCAACTGGATGTCCGCCGCCTCGTCACCCACCAGTTTCCCCTCGCCCAAACCGCCCGGGCCGTCGAGCTGGCCACCCATCCCACCCCCGATTCCCTTAAAGTGGTGGTGACCCCCGGCGCGCCGGAGGTTTGATCCCCGGCCCGCCGCCCGCCGCGCGGG
>MTKZ01024246.1_pt1 | contig 46765 bp, 40 predicted proteins | sample 1042781 | NCBI WGS metagenome assembly MTKZ01 (sample SAMN06212207, study PRJNA360539) | anaerobic digester metagenome | biome: Wastewater treatment plant; material: sludge; isolation source: anaerobic digester fed with sludge from wastewater treatment plant | place: Denmark: WWTP Viborg ...
TATTCTTAAGATGTTCTCAGGGTTTTCCGCCGCGTCAGCGGCTTACTTGAACGCAAAAGTATCTTTATTTTCATGACATCGGCAAAACCATTGATCTTGTGCCACTACATTCGATGAGGGCTTCAGACCGAGCACCGAAGCTAAGAAACCAAAATCAACAATTTTCACCTGGAACCATGATGGAAAGGAAGAGAACATCATATCGGAATGACCGCTCTCGTTGGTGGTTATATGGTGAAGCAAAGTGGCCGCCAGGGTGCATGGCCGACTTTCACTCTTTCCTGAGTGTCCCTCCGGCCCGGCCAACGGCTGCCTTTTCGAATGATGCCTGGAAACCGGGCGAGTAGTTCATATACTGCGGGATCGGATATCGCAGACCAGCTGCATGAGTCTTCTCGAGTCCTTCCATGAGGAGACCAAGCTTCTCTGCCGGGCAGGAAAACATGACCTCGTGATCCTGGGCCCCTCCCCAGATGCGGTCCCCATTGCCCAACGTCACATACTGCGGCTTTCCTGTTTTTATTGTCTTTATAACACCTTCATGACAGGACCCTAGTCTTCCCGCTGCAGTGAATTCCAACACCCCGCCTTCCATGAACAGATACGCCTGGACAAACCGCATCGCCTGGGCCGGGAGACAGTATACCAGTACGCAGTCCGGTACGATCTTCGTCCGTGCCAGGGGGGAAATGATCATCCCCGCAAAATCACTGTCCAGTGAATAAAGATGGCGCTCGAACGTTCCCGCAACAGCCTCGTCTTTCGCATAGAGCCCTACGGAGAATGCTTTGGCCCACTTCTTTTCCTCATCGGTGGGCTTGTCCCACCCATAGATCACACGCGCGGCCTTGCAGTTTATATCAGCCTCGGTGACGGCAATGGTCCACCCGTAGGAACGGGCCATCTTGAAGTTCTGACAGACGAAATTCTGCGCTGCCATGTCCCGGGAAGGTCTTTTATACTCAGGCTGTATCTCGGTTTCCGACCCTATCAACCTTACTGCCAGAGGGAACGTTGCGGGACGGATCAACGATTCAATCCGCTCGCCGCTGCTCCTGTATCCGTCGAGTTCCGTCGCCATATCTGCCTCCTTCTGCAAAAGGATACTACAGTTTCTCATCCTTTCATGCCAATTACTATGTGAAAGCACCGGTCACTGTCGATCACGGAGCGGTAATCACGATTTATAGCCTTGACAGTCCTTCGGAAAGAAAGGATGAATGGTTCATTGCTGTATCATGACCGCTCATGCCGGCAGCAGAGCGGGGCGTGAAATGAAACCCGCACCTACACAAGGAGTGATCAATGGCAGTACAGGAAAAGACCCAGAATATGGCGCTGTTCTGCGACTTCGAGAACATCGCGCTGGGCGTGCGCGACGCCAAGTACGCCCAGTTCGACATGAAGAAGATCCTCGAACGGCTGCTGCTCAAGGGCAGCATCATCGTGAAGAAGGCCTACAGCGACTGGGAGCGCTACAAGGACTACAAGCCCGTCATGCACGAGGCCTCCTTCGAGCTCATCGAGATACCCCACGTGCGGCAGTCGGGCAAGAACTCTGCGGACATCCGCATGGTCGTGGACGCCCTGGACCTCTGCTACACCAAGTCCCACGTGGACACCTTCGTGATCATCAGCGGCGACTCTGACTTCTCGCCGCTGGTGAGCAAGCTCAGGGAGAACAACAAGCTCGTCATCGGCGTGGGGGTGAAGAACTCCTCCTCCGAGCTCCTCATCGCGTGCTGCGACGAGTTCATCTTCTACGACGACCTGGTCCGCGAGAGCGAGGCCAAGCGCCGCGAGGCGAAGAAACCTGCGTCCAAGCCAGCGGCCGGGGCACAGCCCAAGCCCGAGCACAAGGAGAACGGCGAGGAGGACAAGAAGCAGAAGGCCCTGGACCTGGTGGTGGAGACCGTTGAGGCCCTTTTCGACGAGCGCGGCGAGGAGGACAAGCTCTGGGGTTCCATGATAAAGCAGGCCCTGCGCCGCCGCAAGCCAGGGTTCAACGAGAGTTACTACGGATTCCGGTCCTTCAGCAGGCTGCTCGAGGAGGCCCGGGACAGGGGCCTGCTGGAGCTGGAGCTGGACGAGAAATCAGGCAGCTACATCATCAAGGACGTGATCCACGAGGAGTAGGTCATATCACCCCATGGGGGCCACGGCGAAGATGACGGCACTCCACAGCGAGTGGGAGACGATCACGCTGTCGAGGCGCCCCAGGCGCATGTAGAGCAACCCCCAGAAGGCGCCGGCCACTGCCGCTGCGCCGATGAGCATGAAGTTCAGCGAGAAGACGTGGACCCCTGCGTAGACGAACGTGGTCACGAGGAAGCCCTTCCACTCGCCGAAACGTCCCATGAGGCTCCTCTGCAGGTATCCCCGCCAGAAAATCTCCTCGCAGGGGCCGGTGACGAACAGGAGGAGCAGGAAGATCACTGTCGTCGGGAACCCCTCCCCCTTGCCGTAGATGGAACTGATCTGGCCGGAGGCGAAGGGCAGGACGATCGTGGAAATCTCCCTTCCCGCCCAGAAGACGACATAAAGTGCTGCCGCAGCGACCATGCCCTGGATGATCGCCTTCCGGTCGAAGGAGAGCTTGTTCTGGAGGATCGTGCGCTCGCGTACGGCGACTGCAGCCAGGATGGCCGCAGAGATGGATATCTTGATCCAGAAGCTCGGTCCGCCGAGGGAGAAGGTGACGAACCAGAGCCCTGCGGCAAGGACCATGGACAGCCAGAGAACCCCTGCTTCGAATCCCGCTTTCTTCATGCGGTCAGCCCCTGAATCACCAGCACGATGAGAAGGAGCACCCCGAATGCCGTATCGAGCTTTGCCGTCTGGGCGTCTGCATCGGCAGGAACCATGCGCACCATCTGACGGAGCAGCTTCACGGCGATGGGCAGCGCCAGGAAGATGGCCAGGCCCCAGACAGGAAGCAGGCCGAAGATGACGAACAGGGGGATGCTCGCGAACGACGCCACCATGAACAGCAGGTAGAGGTGCATCCCGGACCGCTGTCCGAGCATGTTCGCCACTGTCCGGATATGCCTGCTCCGGTCGTGCTCGATGTCGCGGATGTTGTTGGCGAGCAGGACCAGGGCAACCAGGACGCCGAAGGGGATGGAGATGAGGAACGCCTTCATGCTCAGCGCCTGGCGCTGGACATAGTACGCGCCTTCCACCATGAGCGGGCCCCACATGAGAAAGACCGAAACCTCGCCAAGGGCGAAGTACTTGTACTTCGCGGGCGGTGCCGTGTAGGCGACCGCTGCCAGCGCCCCTGTGATGCCGATCCAGAACACGCCCCATCCGCAGCGCAGCGTGAGGTAGAGCCCGATCAGCGCACCCGCACCGAGCAGCACGGTGGCTGCCATGAAGACCTGACGGGGCGGAATGAGACCCTGCACGAGGGGGTGGGGTCGATACTGGGCTGTGGCCGCGGCCACGGTGTCCACGCCGTACTTCACGTCATAGTAGTCGTTGAACAGATTGGCGGCGGCATGCATGCATACGGCCCCGATCACGGTGAGCACGAACAGCGGCCACGAGAATGGCCCGTCTATGGCCGCCAGGGCGCCGCCGACGCCCACGGATATGGCCGTCATGGTGAAGGACCACGGACGGCTCGCGAGAAACCATTTCTGATACAGGTTCAAAGCATCTTCCTTTCCTGTTTCTCGGCCTTCAAGGGGTTTTCTGAGTACTGCCCCCGAAGCGGTCCTCTCCTGATAGTGCATTGGAAATATCCTGTCAATCACCCGAGAATGATCTGTGATTTCTCTCCGGCTGATTATTGCATTATAGATTTAAGCGGTTATCTTATACTGTAAGAGAAAGCCCGTAAGTTCATATCCGCCATGGACATACACTCTTTTACGAATATCAAGAACCTGCACAGAGAGGAGGTTACATATGGAAGATCTGCTGCTGAAGATTCAGGAATGGGTGGCGTTGTACGGCTTCAAGATCATCGCCGCACTGGTCATCTTCATCGTGGGACGCTGGATCTCCCGCGGGCTCAAGGGTCTGACCGGTCGGATCCTCACCAGGAGGAAGGTCGATCCGACCATCGTGTCCTTTGTCGAACACCTGGTCTACATCGCTCTCCTCACCTTCGTGGTCATCGCGGCCCTGGCCCAGCTCGGGATACAGACCACCTCGTTTATCGCCGTCATCGGCGCCGCAGGCCTGGCCATAGGCCTGGCGCTCCAGGGCTCCCTGGCCAACTTCGCTGCCGGGTTCCTCATGATCATCTTCAAGCCGTTCAAGGCGGGTGACTACATCGACGGCGGTGGGGCGTCCGGTATCGTGGAGAAGATCGAGGTGTTCACCACCACGCTGAACACCCTGGACAACAAGGTGGTCATCATCCCGAACGCCAAGATGATGGGCGACAACATCACCAACTACTCCGCCAAGGAACTCCGGCGTGTGGACCTGGATTTCGGGGTAAGTTACGGCGAGGACATCGACAAGGTGAGAAAGTGCATTCAGGATGTCATCTCCGCAGACGCGAGGATACTCAAGGACCCGGCACCGGCCATCCTCGTCAAGGAGCTTGCCAACAGCAGCGTGGTCTTCCAGGTCAGGTCCTGGGTGAAGGGTTCCGACTACTGGGGCGTGTACTTCGACGTCATCGAGGCGGTGAAAAAGGGCTTCGACGAGCAGGGCGTATCCATCCCCTTCCCCCAGATGGACGTGCATGTCCACGAGACAAAGAAAGGATGATGAACGGCGAAGAGGAGGTCGGAGGTCGTACCGGTCTATCCGGCCGCCTTCTTCCTCGCGATGCTCATGTCATGACGTCTCCCGGCCGAAAGTTCGGTCTTGCGGAGCCGTATTGACTTCGGCGTTACCTCCACCATCTCGTCGTCCCGGATGAACTGCAGGGCCTTCTCCAGGGTCATGGGCGTCACGGGCGAGAGCATGATGTTGTCGTCGCGGCCCGCGGCCCGCATGTTGGTGAGCTTTTTCATCTTGCAGGGGTTCACGTCGATGTCGTTCTCCCTGCTGTGTTCGCCCACGACCATGCCCTCGTAGACAGGGTCGCCGGGGACGACGAAGAGCCTTCCCCGCGGCTCGAGATTCGAAAGGGCGTATGCGACGGCCACGCCCCGACGGTCTGCCACGATGGATCCGGTGAAGCGGCTTGGAAAGTCTCCGCGGTGTTCCTCGTAGCCCAGCAGGTAGGAGCTCATGATGCCCGTCCCCTTGGTGTCGGTGAGGAACTCGTCGCGGTAGCCGATGAGCCCGCGGGAGGGGATGTTGAACTCGATCCGCACCCGGCCTGCGCCATGGCCGGTGTAGTTGATCATCCTGCCCTTGCGGATGGAGAGCTTCTGGGTGACGATGCCGAGGTACTCCTCGTCGCAGTCTATGTAGAGGTGCTCGATGGGCTCGAGCACCTCCCCGTCGCGGTATTCGCAGATCACTTCCGGCCTGCTCACGCACATCTCGAATCCCTCGCGGCGCATGGTCTCGATGAGAATGGCGAGCTGGAACTCACCGCGGCCATTGATGATGAAGCCGTCCCTCTCCGGGGCGAGCTCGAGCCTGATGCCCACGTTGCGCAGGGTCTCACGGACAAGGCGCTCGTGGATCCTCGCGGACTGCACGAGGCTGCCCTCGGTGCCTGCCAGGGGCGAATTGTTGGCCATGATCCGCATGGACACGGTGGGATCGTCCACGGTTATCCGGTTGAGGGCCTTCGGCTTCTCCTGGGTGCAGATGGTGTCGCCGATCTTCACGTCCTCGATGCCGGCCAGCACCACGATGTCGCCTGGAAATGCCGCGTCGGTTTCGCGGATGCTCACCCCCTCGTAGCACTGCAGCTTGGTGACCTTGAGCGGCTTGTGCTCGCCCCTGTCACTGATGCAGAGCAGCGGGTCGCTGGCGCAAACCTGCCCGTGGAAGATCCTGCCGATGGCGAGCCTGCCGACGTAATCCGAGTAGTCCAGGTCGGCCACCAGCATCTGGAAAGGTTCCGCCGGGTCGTACGCCGGCGCGGGTACGCTCGCGAGGACTTCCTCGAAAAGGCAGCGAAGGTCCTTCCCTTCTTCGTCCAGCGACCGCATGGCAATTCCATCGCGGCCGACCGCATACAGGCAGGGGAAGTCGATCTGGTCGTCGTCCGCCCCCAGGTCGATGAACAGGTCGTAGACCTCGTTGAGAACCTCAAGGGGCCTGGCGTCCCTGCGGTCGATCTTGTTGATCACCACGATGACCTTGAGCCCGGCCTCCAGGGTCTTCTTCAGGACAAAGCGCGTCTGAGGCAGCGGCCCCTCGGAGGCATCGACCAGGAGGATGGCACCGTCGGCCATGGACAGTGCCCGCTCCACCTCGCCGCCGAAGTCGGCGTGGCCCGGGGTGTCGATGATGTTGATCTTGACCCCGTCCCAGAGCACCGAGCAGTTCTTGGCCGCAATGGTGATGCCGCGCTCCCGCTCCAGCTCCAGCTTGTCCATGACCCGCGTCTGGACCTCCTGGCCGGCGCGGAACACCCCGCTCTGCCTGAACATGGCGTCTACCAGCGTGGTCTTGCCATGGTCGACATGGGCGATGATGGCGACGTTCCTGATGCGTTCATTACGGTATCGGGTGCTCACCGTGTTCGTTCTCCTGTTGTGGGCACATATATCATCGTGCGTTCGTGCGTTTATACCAGCAGCGGCACGTTGGCAACAGAAAAAGAGTACCCCTCCTCTCGTCACGATACCCCGATCCGGCATGCATCTTTTCCGGACCACGGGGCGTATTCCCCATACATTCCGGGGAGTCGCCCCTTCTGACCGGTCCGGGTCAGTTCAAGGTCTCAAGGTCAGACCATCGAGCAGTATCCAGTATTCCCCTTCCTTTTCCCTGTGCATGACCCGGTAGGTCACCGGGTGGTACCCTTCCCTGGCGAATCGGGCAGGTTGTTTGATCTCTGAAGAAAACTCCTTCACCCCTTCCAGGAATGCCGATGACATCATGGGTTCATAGAAGGTGACTGTCCCGTCGTAGGTGCCATAGATGAATGTCGTGGTGAACGGCTTGCCGTGGAACTCGGGCGATGTCACGTCCACCCAGTGGGCTCCCATCCCGGGGACTCCGCCGGGCGTGGCCTGGTAATCCGCGGGCAGATAGTCCTTGCCTGGGGCCTTTGCGAACCGCTCTCCGTCCCCGGCGGATATCATCATGCGCTCGGAGGGTGGGATCAGGTAGAAGTGGAAGTCGAAATGCGGGACATCATAGATCCCGTGTGGCTCATGGCCACGGGGGTTCCAGTCGACCGTGAGGTGGTCGAACGGGGGGACGGAGACCCCATCGGGCATGCCCAGCATCACCTCCGATGGTCCCGGACCTTCCGACAGCCTCGAGAAGACTTCCCTTCTGAGAGCAATCCCGATGGAGACGGGATCCCCCTGCTCGTCCAGGACCACCAGGGACCTCACGGCCCCGTCTCCGAGGTTTTTGGGTTCTCCGTAGATCGTTCTCGAACCGGCCTGTACAGGAGCGATCTGCCCTGCAACGACAAGGATGAGCATGACACCGATCAGGCCGAGGGTTCTGCGTGTCATCATGGCACTACCTCCTTTCTCTCACCTGCGGCCAGGTACCTGGAAAATCCGTCCATGCACCAGCCACCGTGAGCTGACGTTTAAGTAGAACCTGAACGGGGAAAATCAAGGGCCGAGGAGGGGCTTTTTTATCGGTGAGACTGTTGCCGCAGAGGAGATCCCGTCACTGACAGGGAAAGGGGAGAGCCTCCGCTCTCCCCTTTCCCTCTGCCGTCCGAAGGGCAAAGCAGGTTACTTCTCGTTCATGGCGTATTCGCCGTTGAGCACCGACACGTACTTTTCCCACACCTTGTTGTACTGCTCCGGGTTCGCCGCGGCCTTGATGTGCATGATCTTCGTGCAGAACTCGCGCTGCTCGTCCGTGGTGTTGTGGTTGCCGTAGATCTGCAGGGCGAAATGGGCGAAGTCGCGGACCATGAAGTCGAAGATCTGGTTGATGACATCGCCGTCCACCTTGTCGAACTGGGCCTGCTCGAGGATGAGCTGGCCGTAGACCACGATGGAGAACATCTCGCCCAGGGGCAGGGACCACGACGGGTCCATGTCCTGCATCTTGTCCGGACCTGCCTTTTCGAGCATCTCCTTGAAGATCTCGATCTGCTTGATGAAGGTGGCCACGTTCGGCATCCCCTTGAACGCCTCGAACACGGGCTTGTAGTCGTGGAACTGGACCTTGCCCAGGCCCTTGGTGGGGCCCTGGTTGAAGAGGAACAGGTCGTCGTTCAGGGAAAAGTCCGGCTTGACCGGCTCATACTCTGCCGGGTTGAAGAAGTAGTTCTTCATGAACTTGCGGATGAGCTGCACGTTCACGTGCACCGTTCCCTCGAGCTTCGAAGGACCGCGAATGTCGGCCGCTGCCATGTGGAAGTAGGTGTCCTTCTCGAACCCCTTGGCCGCGATGACATCCCAGAGCAGGTTGATGACGTCCTCGGACTGCAGGGTGACCTTCATCTTGCTCGTGGGGTTGTAGAGCAGGTAACGGCGGTCGTTCTCCTTGGAGTTGCGGAAATAGTCGGTGGAACGGCGCTGGTACATCTTCATGGCCACCAGGCGGAGCCAGGCGTCCATGAAGTTCTTGCGCACGTGGGGCATGTCCGTGACACGCATGCCGTACAGGATGCGGTTGGAGGCATGGGTGATCGCCTCGTAGAAGCAGTGCTCGGCCACACCGATGGATGCAGGGCCGATGTTGAACTTGCCGATGTTCACCGTGTTCAGGGCCGAATCCCAGGCATGGGGGCCCCTCGAGAGGATGTCGTCCTCGGTGATGGGGTAGTCGTGCAGGGCGAAGTTGGACACGTACTCCTGGTGGGAGATGACGTTCTTCTTGAGCTCGTAGGCCTTGTGGCGGTAGTTGGTCACGAAGAAGGTGTATTCGTCCGTGCCGTCCTTGACCTTGCCCAGGGTGGAGACCATCTCGGCCTCGTTGCCGTTGCCGATGTAGTACTTCTCGCCGTTGGCCACGTAGGTGCCGTCACCCTTGGGGGTCAGCATGGTCTCGGTGGAGTAGATGTCCGCGCCGTGGGTGCGCTCGGAGAGTCCGAATGCGAAGATGGCACCTTCGCGCAGGAGCCTGGCGGCCTTCTTCTTGGCCGTCTCGTTGGGGCTCATCCAGATCGGGCCGAGGCCCAGAATGGTCACCTGGAAGCAGTACCAGTACCCCAGCCCGTAGAAGGCCAGCAGCTCGGAGTACTCGCTGTTGCGCGCCGTGTCCCAGCGGCAGTCCGGGTCACCCTCGGCATACTCCTTGGGGGTGAGCAGCTTGGAGAAGATGCGCTCCCTGGCGAGAAAGTCGATGAACTCACGGTACCAGAGCTTTTTGTTGTAGTCGTCGAGCAATCGTTCCTTGCCCATGGTCTCGAAGAAGGCAACGGTCTTCTCCATGATAGCCTTGGACCCCTCGTCGGCCATGAGGGTCTTGTACTTTTTGGGCTGGATCAGAAAATTCATGGAACACTCTCCTTTCCTTATGAGCTACAGTGTATTCATGACGCGGTGCACCCTATCTGAACAGCAATCCAGGGACAATGACGTCTTTCCTTCATACATGATCATCCTGTAAAAGTGAATTCTTTTGTAAAACGTCCGTTCACGGTTCTTTTGCAGTCCAGGCCTTTCCTCACACGTTCACCGGCAGTGTCGCGGGGATCAGGAGCCCCGCCTCAAACGCCTGCCTTTCCAGGTCCTCGCGGAAGTCGGGGTGCGCGATCGAGATCATGGCCTTGACCCTGTCCGGGATCGACTTCATGAAGAGGTCCGCCACGCCGTACTCGGTGACGACGTACATGGCGTCCGACCTCGGGGTCGTCACCACAGTGCCAGGGGCGAAGTTCAGCACGATCCTCGACATGAGGGAGCCGTCCTTGTTCTTGCCCGTTGCCGGCAGGGCGATGAACGACTTGCCGCCCCTGGAAGCAATCGCCCCGCGGACGAAGTCCGCCTGGCCGCCGGTCGCGCTGTACTGCGAGTGGCCGATGGTTTCGGACGCGATCTGTCCCGTGAGGTCCACGGTCAGCGCCGAATTGATGGAGCACAGGTTGTCGTGACCCCTGATCGTGTCGTAGTGATTCGCTATCTGAATGGGCATGGACAGGATGGCCGGGTTGTTGTCGCAGAAGTCCAGGAGCCTCTTGGTGCCTATGATCAGACCGCCCACCCCGATCTTGTTCCGGAAAATGGTCTTCTTCATCCCGGTGATCACCCCGAGTTCTCCCAGTTCCGCAACCGCGTCGGAGAGGATCTCTGCATGTACGCCCAGGTCCTTCTTCTCGTGGAGGAAGTAGGCAACGGCATTGGGAATGCCGCCGATGCCGAGCTGGATGGTGGCCTCGTTCGGTATGCGTTCTGCGATGAACTCGCCGATCTTCTTCTCCACGTCCGTGATCTCGATCTCGGGCACGACGGGCAGGTCATGGTCCTTTTCGACGATGAAGTCCACCTCGCTCACGTGGACCGTGTTCTCGAAGCCGTGGATCCACGGGGTCTTGCTGTTCACCTGGGCGATGACCTTGCTGCACCTTTTCGTGGCGTACCTTCCGTAGGCCACGCCGCAGGGGCCGTAGTTCATGTAGCCCCGCCCGTCGGGAGGGGTCACCTCGATCATGGCCACGTCGTGCGTCTTGGCGCGGTCAAGCGCTATGTAGGCCTTTGAAAGGTGCATGGGGAAGGGCACGATGTTTCCCTGGGGCATGAACATCCTCTCCAGCGGGCCGCAGTAGCCGGTGTAGTACGTGATCTTGCCGACATAGTCTCCCCCCAGGAACGCAAAGGGGTAGATCATGAGATTGCTGGCGATCTTCACCTTCTGAATCTCATCCTTGCGGGCGGCCAGTGCGTTCAGGATGTCTATGGGTACGCTGTTGACCGGAGGCACGATGATCCAGTCGCCCGACTTGACCTGGGCTGCCGCCTCCTCTGCTGTCACGAGCTTGTGCTGGTAGTCGTCCTTCCATCCTTTCAGTGCTGCGGTTCCTGCCATACGATGTCCTCCTTGGATACATGTGATGATACGAGAGCATCGAGCAGGAGCTGTGCCATGTCTGAGCCGTAAACACTGCTATGATATCAATGATGATTTTTCCTTCACCCCACGGCGAAGTGCCCATATGTCGGCAGTTTGTGCCCAGATATGGTCTTGACGCCGACTCCCTCAAGCAGTACATGGACATGGACCGAGAGAGAGACTCCATGCGCGACCTCACGAGAAAAGACTGGCAGGCCCTGGCGTTGCTCAAGGCCATCGACAAACCGGCAGGAACAGACCTTCTCGTCGCATTGGTACCGTTGAGCCCTTCGGAACTGCAGGAGTTCCTTCGTACAGGGCTCAGNNAGGGCTCGATGCAGGACTTGTCACCATCAACACGCAAGGAGACATCACCCTGGTCAATGACCTCCCCGTGGACCTATCCCGCCAGCTGGCACGCATCAACACGAAAGAACATCTCGGTGGACTGATCGATGCCATGCGGAAACTCGAGCTGCAGGAGTCCCTCAGCGAGAACGTGCGCGTCTCGCTGTACACGAGGGCGGGCCGTGAATACGAGGCTGCATTGCTCGCCGAAGAAGCGGCCGCGAGGGCGACCCGGGCGAACAGCAAGCCCGAGGCCCTGGCATTTCTGGAGAGCGCCCTGAAGCTGAGCTCACCCAACACTGACAGCCACGAATGGGCCCGGCTTTTTCTCAGGGCGGTCAACGAGATATGCCGTCTCAGGATCAACCTGATCCGGGACATCCATGCCATCCCTGCCCTGCTCGAACAGGCATACCCGGTGGCCGAGCGCCTGGGGGATCTGCGGACGCTCGCCCGCTGCGACCTCGTCATGGGACTCTACAAATACGTGATCGGTCAGACGGCGGAGGGGTTCAGGATCATAGGATCCGGGCTGAGCCAGGCGGATGCCCTGGGCGACGATGACATCATGGCCATTTCGGCGGAATTCCGCGGCGTGTACTACTACCTCCAGGGCAAGTACAAGGAGGCGGTGGACAGCTTCGAACCCGTGGTGCGGCAGGGCGGTCTGAAATCAGGGCAGACAGTGCCGACCTTTCTCCCCGAGCACCTCGCCTCTTCCTCCGCGCTCGGCTACTGCAGCGCCCTGCTGGGTCAGCACCACCGTGCCATCGGCGTGCTCGATTCACACTGGCGGAGATCGCGCATGATCAAGGGCAACCGCAACAGCTGCTTCTACGAGGCACTTCTGGGCATCGTCCTCATCATCATGGGTCGCAGGAAAGATGCCCACGCACACCTCCAGTCAGCCAAAAAGGAGGCCTCGGAGAACGGGAACGCCGCGGCCATGCATGTGGTCATGAAGGGGCTTGCCTACCACAGTTATTTCGAGGGCGACCTGGAGGAGGCCTACCGCTTGACCAAGGAGACCGCGTTCACCGAGGCCATCGGCCCTCAGTACAACTGGCCCGTCACCCTGGAGATGCTCCATGCCTTCGAGCTGAAGGGATTCGCCCCTATACCCTCCTTCGGGCTCGAACAGGAGATAGATCGCGTCCTTGCAGGGCCCAACCTCCACCTGAGAGGTGTTGCCTTGCGGTTGAGGGCCCTGCAGGCCCGGGGCAGGGGCGACCATGCCGAGGTGATCCTCTCGCTCCTGGAGGCAAGCGAATCCGACCTGCTCAAGACCGGTGACCCCATCGAGCTGGCCAGGACCAGGGCAGAGATGGCCCGCGTGAAGCACGGCCAGCATGACCGGACCTCCGCCCGCAACCTGGCTCTCATGGCCTGGGAGGGCCTGAGCGGGTACGGGCAGGACTTCTTCCCGGAAGACCTCCTCCCCCTCGTGCGGGTTGGAGCCCCGGTAAGGATCGGGGCGCCCCGGCAGGAACTCGTCGACAGGTTCATGGACATCATGGACGAATTTGTGCCGAGTGCCGACCGCGAAGAGATTCTCACCCGTATCGTCTCGGCTGCGGCCAGGTTCTTCGGGGCAGAGCGCGGCGGCCTGTTCTGGTTCTCCGGCCCCCGCGAGACGGCCAGGCCCGTGCTCAGGGCATCCAACAATCTCGACAAGGCCGAAGTTCTCACGGAATCGTTCCGGTCCACGCTCGGCCTGGTGTTCAGGGTCTTCCGCAGCGGTGAGCCCCTGGTCATGAGGACGGGTGAGCTGCGAAGCCAGGAAGGAGACGGGCATCAGGCCATCGTCGTCATATGCATGCCGGTCTTGCTCGGCGGGGAGGTGCATGGTGTGCTCTACCTGGACAACTCCTACATAGACCCCGGCAGCGAGGTCATCGACCGGGACGTGGTGGTCAGGGTAGCGCGCCACATGAGCATTTCGATCGAACGGATCTTCCACTATACCGGCATGCTGGAGGCCGACAGGTCCCGTGTCTCATCCGCTCAAATCCTGGTCGAGAACTCGGAAGCCTCGGGGAGAATGCTCGGCAGGAGCCCTGTCATGACGGCTTTGCTCACCCAGGCGGACCAGGCGGCGGTAACGGACGCCACCGTGCTCATCACCGGAGAAACCGGGGTGGGCAAAGAGCTCCTGGCACGCAGGATTCATGACGTGAGCAGGCGAAGGTCCAGCCCCTTCGTGATCGTCGATCTTGCCGCTGTTCCGGAAACGCTCGGAGAAAGCGAACTCTTCGGCCATGAAAAGGGCGCCTTCACGGGTGCCGACCGCCAGAAGGCCGGCCGGGTGGAGCTGGCGCACACGGGAACGCTCTTCATCGACGAGATCGGTGATGTCCCTTTTTCGGCCCAGGTGAAGCTCCTGCGGGTGCTCCAGGAAAAGATATTCACGCGCGTGGGGGGGACCCGGTCCATGGCATCCGATTTCCGGCTCGTGGCTGCCACCAACCGGGACCTGGTCGCAGACGTGGCTGCAGGTCGATTCAGGCAGGATCTCTACTACCGGCTCAACGTGGTACCGCTGGTCATGCCCCCCCTGAGGGAGCGCGGAGATGATATCGTCCTGTTGGCAAGGGATTTCCTGGGTCAGTATGCACGGAAGTACCACCGGGTGCTGCCCGAGCTGACGAAGGAGGACATGGCCACCCTCATGAGCTATCCCTGGCCGGGCAACGTGCGGGAGCTGAAGAACGTGATGGAACGCACCGCCATACTGTCCTCCGGGAACAAACTCAGTCTGAACCTGCCGGCGCTTTCCGGCCCGGCCGAGGTCTCTTCCTTCGCGGACAGGCCCACCATGGACGATCTCCAGCGCAGGTACATCTCCCATGTCCTCGATCTGACCGGTGGCCGCATCGGCGGGCCGGGCGGTGCGGCGGAGGTCCTCGGCATGAAGCGCACCACCCTGCAGGCCAGGATGAAGAAACTCGGGATCTCCTGAGGCCCGTCGCAGAGGACCCTAGTGCACCTCCACCTCTATGTTGCCCGCCCTTCCCGTCCTGTGGTCTAGGGCATAGACGGTGATCTTCTGTCCGGGCTGCAATGCGCCCGCGATGGCGACGAAATCCTCCGCACTGCCGACCTGCTGGCCGTTGACGCCGAGGATCAGGTCATCCACCTCGAAGCCCTCACTGCCCATGGGGCCCTTCTGGTTGATCCAGCTGATGGCCACACCCTGGTCCTGCTCCAGTCCATATCTGCCCAGCTCCTCCTCCGTGAGCGGCCTGACGTCTATGCCCAGCCTCTCGCGCAGCGCCGATGCCATGACCCTGGTCGCATCGTCGAGGGCCCCGACCGTGACCGGGACCGTGAGCTTCTTTCCGTCCCGGACAACAACGAGCTTCACCGCGGTGCCCACCGGGATGCCCGCGACGAGGCGGNNGACGAGGTTTCTCAGCGTGCTCGAGTCGTCTATGGTCTTGCCGTTGAGCGATACGATGACGTCCCGGGATTTGATTCCCGCCTTGGCGGCCGGGCCGCCTTTCACCACCTCGGCCACGTAGGCGCCTTTCGGTGAGTCGAGCTTGAGGGCCTTCATTTCCGTGAACTCGATATCCTTTATGGATACGCCGAGCCAGCCCCGTTCCACCTTGCCGGTCTTTATGAGAGAGTTTGCGATATGGACGGCCATGTTGCTCGGAATGGCGAACCCGAGCCCCTCGGAACCGCCCGACTGCGACGCGATGACCGAATTGACCCCGATGACCTGGCCGTCAAGGTTCAGCAGCGGCCCCCCGCTGTTGCCCGGATTGATCGCGGCGTCCGTCTGGAGAAAGTCCTGATAGTTATTCGGATCGGTGATCCCCTTTCGGTGCTTGGCGCTGATGATGCCCTGGGTCACGGTCTGGTCGAGACCCCTCGGATGCCCGATGGCCACCACCCACTCTCCCACCTGCACCTTGTCGGAGTCACCGAAGACGACCGAGGGGAGGGAGGCATCTGCCGTGATCTTTATCACGGCAAGGTCGGTCTTGGAGTCCGTACCGACGATCTTGGCAACGAACTGCTTCCCGTTGGAGAGGATGACCTGGAGCTGGGTCGCATTGCCCACCACGTGGTAGTTCGTGAGGATATACCCGTCGCTGCTCATGATCATGCCCGTGCCGATACCCTTGAGTTCCCGCTTGAACTTCCTGGGACTCTGGCGGAATTCAAAGAAGTGGCGGAACAAGGGGTCGTTCTCGAAGGGCGAGAACGGGCTGGCGACCTCCTGGGTCTGGGTAACCTCAATATGCACCACTGCCGGGATGTTCTTCCTGGCGACCTCGATGATGACATTCTTGAAGTCCCCGCCGCCGCTCACGGCAGGGCTCGAGGGCTTGTCAGCCGTCCGAATGATATCCGCCTCCGGGGCAGACGCCTCAGTGGAGTGCCTCTGCTGCTGATCCTTCGGGGCATCCTTTGTACAGGAACCCACAAGCAGAAAGAGAACCAGAAAGACCGCACAGACACGTGGCAAGCTCTTCTTCATCATCTCCTCCTTTCGCGGCCACAATAATAGCATGCCCTCCGGTTCACGCAAGGGGGACTCTTTGGGCATTGCCCTCGAAGGTGCATGGTGCTATACACTCCCGACACACGAGAGGCGGGCATGAGGATAGGACTCATCGGGCTGACAAAATCGGGCAAGACCACGATATTCAACGCACTGACCGGCATGGACATCACGACCGACCAGTACTCTGCATCCAAGGACGAGCCGAACCTCGCGGTCGTACAGGTCACGGACCCCCGCATCGGGACGCTCGTGGACATGTACAGACCGAAGAAGACCACCTATGCCACCCTCGAGTGCATGGACTTCGGGGGGTTCAGGAATGTCGACGGGGAAAGGAAGGAGATCTTCAGCGCATCCGAGCTCGGACTCATCAAGACCGCTGACGCGCTGGCCCTGGTGGTGAGAAACTTCCACGACCAGTACATCGACAGCATCATGGGTGAACCCGACCCCTTGTCGGACATCGACACCATACGCGCGGAGCTCACGCTCTCGGACCTCATCCTGGCCGAGACGAGACTCGAACGTGTCAATCATCAGCTTCATTGGGGGGCTAAAACACCGGCGCTGGAGACCGAGCGGGACGCCCTGACCAAGATTGCGGCCTTCCTCGATTCGGGAGACCTCCGCACCCCCCCGCCCCTCACGCCGGACGAGGAGAAGTCCGTGCGCGGCATGCGCTTCCTGGCGCTCAAGCCCGTGCTCGTGGTCCTCAATTCAGACGAGGACACCTTCGGGCGGAATGCCGAGCTGCTGGCAAGGATCTGGAGCGACCACAAGGGGATCGAGTTCGCCGGAAGGTTCGAGATGGAGCTCGACCGGCTCGATCCGGATGAGGCGCGGGCCTTCATGGAGGACATGGGCATCGCCGCATCGGCTCGTGACCGGCTCACCATGGCTGCCTATGACCTTCTGGGATACATATCCTTCTTCACCGTGGGCCCCGACGAGGTGCGGGCCTGGACCATCAGACGGGGGGACACCGCGGTGGATGCAGCAGGTGTCATCCATTCGGACCTTGCAAGGGGATTCATCAGGGCCGAGTGCTTCACCTACGAGGACCTCATGACACACGGCTCGGAAAAGGCCCTCAAGGACAGGGGGCTCGTGAGGCTGGAGGGCAAGACATACGTGGTCAGGGACGGTGATATCCTGTCCATACGCTTCAATACCTGAGTCTCGGGAGATTCTCCTCAGCAAATTTGTCTTGCCGAACGGGCTGCAGGCCGGTAGATTGATGACCATGGACCCCGGGCGCGCACCCTCCCCTTTACGAGCGCTGGCACTTGCGATCCTCGCCCTGTTCTCGGCAGCGGCCTGCTCCTCCGAGCAAGAAAACACCACGGGAGCCGGGTCCGACCCCCTGGCTCTGAATCTCGTGCAGCTCTACTCAACCGTGTTCTCCATGACCGTGGACGTGGCATACGAACCAGATGCCGTGCCGTACACCGGTTCCATACGGTACGACACGCCCTACTGGTGGATCCTGCAGAACAACATGGAGGCACTGTTCCTCGGCCGTGACATGAGCCTCTATGTGCCGTGGACCCTGGACGACATGGTCCTTTTGGACGAGCAGGGTCAGGATGCATGGACCACCGACGAGATCATCGACCTGGCACGGTCATTGTGGGTCGTGCCCATGACGGCCGAGGACGTGTACATCCACGTGCTCTTCCTGAGCGGCTACTTCGAGGACAACGGCACGGTGAACAGAAAGGTGCTCGGCGTCTCCTTTGGCGGGTCGTGCGTGATCGCCATCTTCAAGGATGCCATCCTCGATTCCGGCTCCACCCTGTCCATCTCGAGATTCGTTGAACAGGCGACCCTGGTCCATGAAACGGGGCATCTCCTCGGTCTCGTCGACAATGGGATACCCATGGTTTCCGACCATGCAGACCCCGATCACCCGCGGCACTGTGAGAACCCCGACTGTGTCATGTACTGGCTCAACGAGGGGGCAGACGACCTCAAGGACTTCGTGCGCCGGTTCGTGGACACCGGATCCCTGGTGCTGTTCGGGGATGAATGCCTGATGGACGTCTGGAACTATGATCCGTTGACCGAAAGCGGAGACTGACATGAAAGAAGGCCCGGGAATGCGCCCCCGGGCCTTCGGCATCACACCCTCTTCGTAGCCTTTCATTTGCTCAATTTCTTCCTGAGTCCTGCCAGACCGATGAGGCCCGAACCGAAGAGGAGTATGGTGGCGGGCTCGGGGACCGGGGGGGCGCCGGCGCTGGCAACCGCTGATAAATGCGAAATCTCAGGTTGAATGGCCCCAGCAGCACCAACGTTCAGATGGATAGTAGACCAGACACCAGACGATTGCGCTGGATCTACAAACGAGAGTGCCCATGAATTACCTGCCTTCACAGAATAGAACCCTAACTCATAGGGGGCAACACATGTCCATGTTCCGCCGAGACCACCCTCATTCGCTGTTGCCGAGAAAACACCCGGACTACCTTCCTCGGGCGTAAAAGAACCATCTTCGTATTCAACCTTATCCAACACATACGAATCAAAGCTCGTTCTCAGATATTGTTCTGCCCAGGATACAATGCCACCGTCATTTCCAGCGAAAGTGCCTACCAGGTATCCTGACCACTCTCCGCCGGAATAACCATGATAACTCTCGTTCCATGTCCCATATATCGATACATCTTCCGTAGTGAACAAAGCAGCGTTCAGATTCACTGCAAAGCCTACCAGTAAGACCACGATGGCTATACTATGTTTTCTCATGATGCAGCCCTCCGGTTTCTATGTAACGTCACGTCGTGGTCAATGGTGCAATACCTGAGCCAAACCCGATACCCTTTTCTTTCAGATAGTTACACACCTCACAGGCATTGTGGGGCAAGGAAAGAGGGTATATTTTTACCCTTGCCAGAGCAAAGATATACCATCTTTATCATCTCAATAATACATATATATTTTAATATTAAGGGTTTCCGGGTAACTCATGGGGCATTTATTACAGTATTAAATGGGTAATACTTTTTCTCTCTTCCGCAATTGAAAATAATCATTTGTCTTTTCAATGTAATAAATACTAGATGTCTGCGGGTGCAGGAATCAGGCTCGTCACCCTGTGAGCGGAAACATTGTCTGCATGCAGCTCGATGTGATACTACTCCCGGAATACGTCACAGCACGCGACCTCACATATCCTTTAAAGGAGCATTGTCCATGAGCAACGGAGCGGAAAAGATCATCTACACCATGATGAGGGTCAGCAAGACCTGCCAGAACAGGCAGGTCATCAAGGACATCTCCCTGTCCTACTTCTATGGGGCCAAGATCGGCGTGCTGGGATTGAATGGCTCGGGCAAGAGCACCCTGCTTCGCATCATGGCGGGACTGGACCAGGAGTATGAGGGCAAGGCGGTGCTCTCTCCCGGGTACACCCTGGGCCTCCTCGAACAGGAGCCGCAGCTCGACCCTGACAAGACCGTCCGGGAGATCGTGGAGGAGGGACTTCAGGACACCGTGGACCTGGTCAAGGAGTACAACGAGATCAGCATGAAGTTCGCCGAGCCCATGGACGACGACGAGATGGACCGGCTCATGGCCCGCCAGGGCGAGCTGCAGGAACGGATCGACCACCTGGATGCGTGGGACATCGAGTCGCGCCTCGACATGGCCATGGATGCCCTGCGCTGCCCTGCTCCGGACATGCCGGTGAAGGTGCTCTCCGGCGGCGAGAAGCGCCGGGTGGCCCTGTGCAGGCTCCTCCTCCAGAAACCCGACATCCTGCTCCTCGACGAACCTACCAACCACCTGGACGCCGAGACCGTGGCCTGGCTGGAGCACCACCTCCAGCAGTATGAGGGCACGGTCATCGCGGTCACCCACGACCGGTACTTCCTCGACAACGTGGCGGGCTGGATCCTGGAGCTCGACCGCGGTCACGGCATACCCTGGAAGGGCAACTACTCGTCCTGGCTCGAGCAGAAGCAGCTCAGGCTCCAGCATGAGGAAAAGTCCGAGACCGAGCGGCAGAAGACCCTGCAGCGCGAGCTGGAGTGGATCCGCATGTCGCCCAAGGGACGCCACGCCAAGGCCAAGGCGAGGATCAGCTCCTACGAGAATCTCCTGAGCGATACCTACGAGAAGCAGGCGAAGGAGCTCGAGATCTACATCCCGCCGGGACCGCGCCTCGGCAAGGTGGTGATCCGGGCCGACGGGGTGAGCAAGGCGTACGGCGACAAGCTCCTCTTCGAGAACATGAACTTCTCCCTGCCCGCCGGCGGCATCGTGGGTATCGTCGGCCCCAACGGTGCGGGCAAGACCACCCTCTTCAGGATGATCACCGGCCGGGAGCAGCCCGATAGCGGGACCATCCGCGTCGGAGAGAGCGTCCAGCTCTCCTACGTGGACCAGGACCGCGAGTCACTGGACCCGGGCAAGACCATCTGGGAGGTGATTTCCGGAGGCAGGGACCTGGTGAAACTGGGAACCCGGGAGGTGAACTCCCGCGCCTACGTGGCCCGCTTCAACTTCTCCGGCACGGACCAGCAGAAGAAGGTGAGCATGATCTCCGGCGGCGAGCGCAACCGCGTGCACCTCGCCTGCATGCTCAAGGAAGGCGCCAACGTCCTGCTCCTTGACGAGCCCACCAACGACCTGGACGTGAACACCATGCGAGCCCTGGAGGAGGCCCTGGAGAACTTCGGGGGCTGCGCAGCGGTCATCAGCCACGACCGGTGGTTCCTCGACCGCATCGCGACCCACATCCTGGCCTTCGAGGGGGACAGCGCGGTCGTATGGTTCGAGGGGAACTACTCGGACTACGAGGCGGACAGGAAAAGGCGTCTCGGCAAGGCAGCGGACATCCCCCACCGTATCAGGTACCGGCAGCTGACCAGGTAGGAACCCCTGCACGAGAGCTCCTTGATTCTTGTCAGGAGAAGTGTATCTTTACACTGCAGGTACGTTCTTTTGAGAGGGGGTTCTCCGGATCGGTCATGCTCAGGTGGATCGTCCGTCACTGGATGCTCATCTCCGCCTTCCTGCTGGGCGCGGTCACTGCTCTCTTTCTCATCGGCTTCACCCACCTGAGCTTCTCGCTCACCGGCACCAACGAGTTCTGCGGCAAGTGCCACGAGATGATGCCCCAGGTCGAGACCTGGCGGATGTCCTCCCACACCGTGAATTCGACCGGATTCGTGGCAGACTGCGTCGACTGCCACCTCCCCCCTTCGGGCATCTCCCACTACACCTACAAGGCATACTCCGGCCTGAGGGATGTGTGGGTGCATTACCTGGGGAACCCTGCCGCCGTAGACTGGGCGGGAAAGCGATATACAAAGGAGAACTATCTGTTCGAGGCCGCATGCACTGCCTGCCACCAGGATCTCACCCCGCCGGGGATGAGCCGCGGCGGGTTCCTCGCGCACCGCGAATGGGTGCGCGGAAGGGCCGGTAAGCGGTGCTGGGATTGCCACGAGGACATGGTGCACCACGCTCAGCCGGTCCTGCTCGACCCCCATCGCGAAAGGGCCGCCATGTCGGACGTCATTTCTATGGAAGGGGAGAAGCCATGAACAAGAAGTGGATCCTCGCAGTGATTCTTGTCCTCATGTTGTCCGGGACCGCGCTCGTCCTTGCTGTGAAGGCCCAGGAACGGGTAGGGGCCGTGGCCACGAAGGTCATCAAGGTGGACAGGGGCATGTCGGCCCTGGACAGGAAGTGCATCGAGTGCCACCAGGATACATCGCCGTCGATCGTGCTCGACTGGAAAAACAGCATGCACGGCCGGTCGGGCATCACCTGCAGCGACTGCCACCGCGCGAACAGGGGGGAACCCGATGCCTTTCAGTGCTCCGGACTCAAGGGGACCGATCTGCTCATAACGGCCCTGCCGAGCCCGAAGGACTGCTCCCGCTGCCATCCCGCCGAGGCACGCCAGTTCAGCGTCAGCGATCACGCGGCAGGATACGACTCGGTGGTGAAGCTCCGGTCCATGTCCATCGAGTGGGAGGGCAAGGGATCGGACACGCCCGAGGTCACCGGCTGCATCCAGTGCCACGGCAGCAAGGTGTCCTTCGTGAAGGGTCGCCCGAGCGGCTCTCACTACCCCCAGGAAGGCATCGGCAGGGTCATCCCGGACGGGTCCAAGGGCAACTGCGGGTCCTGCCACACCAGGCACCGCTTCAGCCTCGTGGAGGCCCGCATGGCGGAGACGTGCGGTTCCTGCCACATCGGCCCCGACCATCCCCAGATCGAGATCTGGCAGGAATCGAACCATGGCAAGCGCTATCAGGCCGAGCGGCACGCCTGGAACTGGGAGAGCGCGCCCGATGCATGGGAGCCCGGTGATTACTCGGCGCCGACCTGTGCGGTGTGCCACATGTCGGGCATCGGCAGGCTTTCGACCACCCACGACATCTCCCAGCGGCTTTCCTGGGAGGCCGAGAAGCCCCTGTCCGTGAAGACCAGCAACTGGGAGGCAAAGCGCAGGGAGATGCAGAGCGTCTGCCTGAACTGCCACAGCCCGGCCTGGGTGAACGGGTTCTATGCTCAGTATGACGGCGCCATCGCGCTGTACAACGAGCAGTACTACAAGCCCGCCAAGGCAATGATCGACGATCTCTATGCAAACAACCTGATCACCAGGGACAACCCGTGGGACGACGAGATCGAGATCGTCCTCTACCACCTGTGGCACCACGAAGGACGCAGGGCACGCATGGGTACCGCCATGATGGGCCAGGACTACGCCCACTGGCACGGCTTCTTCGAGCTTGCCCAGGACCTGGACAAGATGAAGAAGGAATACGGGCGCATCAAGCGCGAGGGGAAACCCGTCAAGAAAGGGAAGCCAGGAAAAGGTGGATACTAGAGGGTTACGACCCTGACAGGCGCCCTGTCCTCCTGATCCGGGAGGGCTCGGGCGCGTCGCACGAAGGCCCCGCTCACGGCCCGTCCATGCACCCCCGCGACCGCTTGTCCTCGCAGACCGTCCGGATATGCTTGCCCACATAGTAGTATCCCACGGACAGGGCGAGCACGACCGCGGCAATGCCGATGAGCACCATGCTGTCAAGGTCCTTGACGTCGAGGACGATCACCTTGCGGGCCACGGCGATGAGGGCCATGGCGAAGACGACCTCCACGTGCACCTCGTTCTCTGCCCAGTATGCGCGGAGCGTGTAGAGGAGCTCTATGCCCACCAGCACCAGGAGGAATTTCCCGAAGATGTCCAGGAGTTCGTCGATCTCCAGGATGAGGACGGGGGGCGAGGTGATGTCCTGGAGGATGAGCCAGCCGACCTCGATGGTCGCGAGGGCGATGACCAGGACCATCAGGACGATGAGCACCGTCACGATGGCACGTTCAAAGCGTTTGAGAAAGACGAGCATCCGGGAGATCGAGGCGTCCATGTCCATGGAATACCACATATCGTGGTCCTGGCAAAGAATGAAGGGGACTGCATTGCCCTTTGAACGCCCTTTCGTGTATGATGGCGATTCACACGAGAGAATAGCGAGGCTCACATGGAATCGCAGCGAGAAGACCAACTCAGAGAGAAAATCAGCGCAGAGGTCTCGGTCTCCACCTGGAAGGGACTCATCCCGGACATGCTCACCAGGGCGCTCTTCATCGTCTCCCCTGATCTCGACCTGGTGGAAGTCGGGGTACAGGTCGCCCTGGATAACACTGAACGTGTCAAGGCGTGGATCGATGCGGGCAGGCTGACCCGTCCCACGAAGGAACAGATCGATGAGTGGGAGACCACGGGCTCGCTCTTCCGGTTCATCATTGTGGCGCCATTCGTGTTCTTCCAGGAGTACGAAGCGGTTTCAGCCTAGGGCTCGAGCCCTCCCGAGCTTCTACTCCACGTGTATGATGGTCTGGTCGCCCGGGTGAAGCCTGCGGTACTCCTCGACCAGTGAAAGGGTCCTGTCGAGCAGTTCCCGCGAGTAGAGCCTTCCCACGAGACTCTCACGTGCCTTCTTGGCCGCCTCGAACACGTACCGGGTCTCCTTGTTTCTCGGGTCATAGGGCACCACCACGATACCCGACTTCTTGAGCAGCTCCAGCGACCTCGCGTCCTCCCGACGCGTCACGAGCTCGATCTTTTCGTACTGTTCCCTGGCGACATCGAGGATGATCTTCCGGCTGGCAGGCGAGACGGTGTTCCAGACATCCATCCGCACCAGCATGGCCCCATTGATGCTGGATGAAGGATAGCTCGACATGTACTTGAAACGCGTGTACCACTGCATGGCTACGGCACCGAAGGGTGTCGAAGGCGCACAGTCGATCATGTTGGTGGACAGCGATGTGGCCACGTCCGAGATGGACAGGGAGACCGGCGTTATGTCCAGTGCCTTGTACATGGCCTGTCCCATGGGATCTCCTTCCAGGGCCCACCACTTCTGCTTCCTGGCGGTGTCCATGGAAAGCAGGGGCTCCTTGGAGAAGGTGTAGAGGAACCCGAGGTTCAGCCAGCCGAGCACCTTGAATCCCTTGTCCTCGATGATCCGCTCCATGTCGGGCTGGAGCCTGGCGCGGACATAGTTCACCTCGTCATAGTTGCGGAACACGTAGGGCAGGTCGGTCACCCTCACCTCGGGTACGATCATGCCAAGGGAGGGCCCCATGAACGACCCGCCGTGGAGCTGGCCGAGCCTGACCTTGCGTAGCACGTCATTCTCGTCGCCCTGGACTCCGCCCCAGTAGGTCTTGAACATGACCTCGTTGTCCGTCTTGGCCCTGATCTGTTTCGATATCTCCTCGAAGAGATTCGCGATGTTCGATCCCCTGGGCGCCAGGCTCGCCACCTTGATGACCACCCGGGCCTGGTCTCCTGCAGCGTACGCAGTACCGCTATATACGAACAGCGCAAGCACGGCCGCCATGACTGCAATCATCTTCATCTTCATGGGCATTTCTCCCTTCCTCCTGTACTAGAAATATTCATCAACATGATCGAGCAGTATCCTGGCCTTCCTCCTGGCCGCCTCGTTCGTGAATGCCATCATGTCCGGGTCTCTATCAGCGGGTGTGTCCAAGACCTTCTGCAGGGTCTTGAAATAGGTACGTATACTTCAATTACTCACCAATTAATCCTTGGTTCTGCCATGTGTTCTTCCTTAATCGTGACCTTGTCATCAATGAGCTCTTCCCCTATGAAGAATAAAAACCTGTACCATTAAGATCAACCTGAGAGACAATTTAGGCCATGACCATGTAGACAAATTTCTATAAGTGTGCGTCAAAAAGGATTAGAATAAATACAATGAAGCCGAGAAGCCTCCTGATTCTCAATCCTTTCATGTTCTGGGCGCTCATGTCCGCAGTGCTCCTCTCGGGGTGCATGTCGGTCGGACCGGACTACGTGAAGCCGGAACCCGAGGTCCAGCCTTCCTGGCATGCCGGGATGGAAGAAGGGTTGAACACGGGCAGGACAGATCCTGTTCGGCTCGCCAGATGGTGGGATACCCTGGGTGATCCCGGGCTCACGGCCCTCATGGAACGGGCCGTGAAGAACAATCTCGACCTCAGGCAGGCGGTCTCACGGGTCCGCGAGGCCCGTGCCCAGCGTTTCATCGCACGGTCCGGATTCTTCCCGACCCTCGATGCCGGGGGCTCGGTGACCAGGAGCAGCGGCAGCGAGAACACGGGGTCAGGCCAGAGCCGTACGTTCTATTCGGCGGGGCTGGATGCAGGCTGGGAAATAGACCTCTTCGGCGGGGTACGCCGCTCGGTGGAGGCTGCCGACGCCGACCTCCAGGCAAGCCGGGAAAGCCTTCACGACGTTCTCGTCTCACTGACCGCCGAGACGGGGCTCAACTACATCGAGCTGCGCACCTACCAGGCGAGACTGGCCGTGGCCGAAGCGAACCTGAAGAACCAGGAGGCTTCCTACAAACTGACCCGAGAGCGCTACGAGGCCGGCCTCACCGACGAACTGGACGTCCAGCAGGCCCTGACGAGCCTGGAGAGTGCCCGTTCCCGCATGCCGGGTCTTCGAACGGGCATCGAAGAGTCCAAGAACAGGCTTGCTGCGCTCCTGGGCATGCAGCCTGGAGAGCTTCACCGGGAGCTGGAACAGGCAGGACCTGTACCGGTGGTGCCTCACTCGGTGGCTGTGGGAGTGCCGGCCGATACGCTCAGACAGCGCCCTGACGTCCGCAGGGCCGAGCGGGAGCTCGCCGCACAGACAGCCCGGGTCGGCACGGCAACCGCGGAGCTCTACCCCAGGCTCACCCTGAGCGGGTCCATCGGCCTGGAGGCATTGAACTCGGGAGAGCTCTTCACCTCGGGGGCCCGCTCGGGCAGCTACGGCCCTCGTATCTCCTGGCCCCTCTTCCATGCCGGTGCCATCCGGCAGAACATCGAGGTGCAGGATGCCCGGCAGGAGCAGGCGCTCATCGCCTATGAATCCGCCGTTATCGGCGCCCTTGAGGAAGTCGAGAACGCCCTGACCGCCTATGGCGGCGAGCAGCGCCGGAGGGAATCGCTCAGCAGTGCCGCCGCAGCCGCCGGGGCTGCCTATGAACTGGCGCACGTGAAATACGAGGCCGGTCTCACCGATTTCAGCACCCTGCTCGACGCCCAGCGCTCCCTGCTCGCCCTGCAGGACGAGCTTGCCACGTGCGACGGAACGGTCACCTCGAACCTGGTGCGCCTGTACAAGTCCCTCGGAGGAGGCTGGTCCTCTGACGCAGCAGATAAAAGAGAGAACCACTGAAGCAAGGAGTCATGATGGAATCCAGACAGATCCCTGATACCGATATCGCCCGTACCCTGGGAGTGGATGAACACTCTTCGGCCCGAAAATCGCCTAAAAAGATAATCGCCTGGGGCATCGCCGCTGCCGTGCTCGTCCTGGCGGTCGCCGCCTGGCTCTCGAGAGGCAGCGACGATACTTACACGTACAAGACCCAGGAGGCCAGGCGGGGAGACCTCGTCGTGTCGGTGAGCGCCACGGGAAACCTGGAGCCCACCAACCAGGTGGACGTGGGGAGCGAGCTCTCCGGTATCGTCAGGACCGTTGCGGTAGACTACAACGACCGCGTCAAGGTCGGCCAGGTCCTGGCGAGGCTCGACACGGACAAGCTCGAGGCCAGGGTCCAGCAGTCCAGGGCGACATTGAAGGCCGCCCGGTCAAAGGTCACCCAGGCCCGGGCGACCGTCATGGAGAGCCGCAGCGCTCTGGAGCGGCTCAAGAAGGTCAGTGAGATCAGCGGCGGCAAGGTGCCATCGAAGAACGACATGGAGAATGCCGAGGCAACCTATGAGAGGTCCGTTGCCGAGCTGGCGAGCGCCGAGGCCCAGGTGAGCCAGGCCGAGGCAACCCTGAAGGCCGACGAGACCGACCTCGGCAAGGCCGTGATCCTGTCTCCCATCAACGGCATCGTGCTCACCCGCAGCGTCGAGCCCGGGCAGACCGTAGCGGCGTCTCTGCAGGCGCCGGTCCTGTTCACCCTGGCCGAGGATCTGACCAAGATGGAGCTCCACGTGGGCGTCGACGAGGCCGATGTCGGAGAGGTCAGGGAAGGTCAGGAGGCGAACTTCACCGTGGATGCCTACCAGGACAAGAGGTTCCCTGCCCGTGTGAGCCAGATCAGGTTCGGTGCCGAGACCTCCGGCGGGGTCGTAACCTACAAGGCGGTCCTCGGGCTGGACAACTCGGATCTCCTGTTGCGCCCCGGCATGACCGCCACGGCCGACATTGTGGTGAAGAAAGTCACCGATGCGCTCCTGGTGCCCAATGCCGCACTGCGCTTCTCTCCGCCGTCGGACGGGAAGAGCATGAAAGACGACGCATCGAACAACAGCATGATCTCGAAGCTGTTTCCCAGGCCTTCCCGGGGAACCGACAGGCCCCGCAGGGACCGCGCGAATCCCAGGGACCAGACCGTCTGGGTCATCAAGGACAAGAAGCCCGTATCCCTCCAGGTCACCACCGGTGCCACGGACGGCACCATGACCGAGGTCACCGCCGGCGACATCACCCCGGGCATGGCCCTGGTCGTGGATGCCGTGAGTGCGAAGGAATGAACATGGCTGGAGCCGACAATGGCGGGAATCACCTCATCGCACTGAAGGGCATCACCAAGGTCTACGGAACCGGTCATGCGGCTGTGCATGCCCTCCGGGGTATCGACATGAACATCGGTCCAGGTGAATTCGTCGCCGTCATGGGTCCTTCCGGTTCGGGGAAATCGACCTGCATGAACATTCTGGGCTGCCTCGACACGCCCACAGCAGGGACCTACCTGTTCAAGGACGTGGACGTGGGCGCCCTGGACCGTGACCAGCGGGCCCTGCTGAGGCGCAACTACCTGGGCTTCATCTTCCAGGGGTTCAACCTGCTCAACCGCACGTCGGCCCTCGAGAACGTCGAGCTGCCGCTCATCTATCGCGGGATCCCCGCCCGCGTACGGCATGAGCGGGCATTGAAGGCCCTGGAGATCGTCGGGCTGAAAGGCTGGGAGACCCATACCCCGGGAGAGCTTTCAGGCGGTCAGCAGCAGCGGGTGGCCATCGCCCGGGCCATCGTCATCGAGCCGACCGTTCTCCTCGCGGACGAACCCACCGGCAATCTCGATTCTGCGACAGGGCGCGAGGTCATGGACCTGCTGTGCCGGTTCAACACCGAGCAGAAGATCACGGTGCTCATGGTGACCCACGACACCCACATGGCCACCTATGCCAGGCGTACCGTACAGTTCCTCGACGGCCTCATCGAGTTCGAAGAACACCGTGAGGGGGGGTGCTGATGCTCTGGGAAACCCTCCTGCTCGCCATCCGTGCGATCCGCCGCAACGTGCTCCGCTCCACGCTCACCATCCTGGGCATCGTGATCGGTGTGGCGGCGGTCATCACCATGGTCACCCTGGGCAAGGGGGCCACGATCCAGGTGGCCTCGGAAATCGGCAACCTGGGCAGCAACATGCTCCAGGTAAGGCCCGGGCAGGGTTTCAGGGGACCCGGCGGCGCCAGGTCCGAGGCCTCCATGTTCAAGATCGAGGACGCCGAAGCCATAAAAGACCAGGTCACCGGCCTCGAGGCCGTGGCGCCCCTGGCCTCCAAGGGGGCTCAGGCCATCTACGGCAATGAGAACTGGTCCACCGTGGTCTACGGCACCACGGACGAGTACCTGCAGGTCCGCGACTGGCTGCTGGAGGGGGGGCGTTCCTTCACGCCCAGCGAGCTTCACTCGGGCAAGGCGGTCTGCATCATCGGTGCCACGGTGAAGAAGGAGCTCTTCGGCGGCGCCAACCCCCTGGGCGCATCCATCAGGCTGGGCAAGCTCTCATGCGAGGTCATCGGGGTGCTCGAGTCCAAGGGCGCATCGGCCTTCGGAAGCGACCAGGACGACTTCGTCCTCATACCGCTGCGGACGTTCCAGCGCCGCATCGCAGGGAACACCGACGTCAGCGCCGTCATGCTCTCCGCCCTGTCCGGCGTGCCCACGGAAAAGGTGCAGAAGGATGTCGAGCAGCTCTTGCGTGAGCGCAGGCGCATTTCCGTGGGCGAAGACGACGACTTCCACGTGCGTGACATGAAGGAGATCGTGAGCACGCTCACCGGAACCACGCGTGTACTCACGGCGCTGCTCGGCGCCGTGGCAGCGGTGAGCCTGCTGGTGGGAGGCATCGGCATCATGAACATCATGCTCGTCTCGGTGACCGAGCGGACCCGCGAGATCGGCACCCGCCTCGCCATAGGCGCCCTGGAGCGCGAGGTGCTCCTGCAGTTCCTGGTTGAGGCCGTGGTTCTGTCGCTGTTCGGGGGGCTGTTCGGCGTCATCCTGGGCCTGTCCGCCGCGGCATTCGGCTCGAAACTGCTGCACGTGCCCTTCATCATCAATCCCGGCATCATGGCCCTGGCCTTCCTCTTCTCGGGCGCTGTGGGCGTCATCTTCGGCTACTTCCCGGCCCGCCAGGCAGCCCGCTTGGACCCCATCGAGGCGCTGAGGCACGAATAGGCCGACCGTTTTCGGTGTCGCAGTTTCGTTCTTGCGTGCCGGGAACATATCCATCATAACGGAATGGACTGACGATCGCGAGGTGGCACGATGTCCGGAACCTTTGCCCTCATGCTCCACAGCCACATCCCCTACTGCCGGAAGTCCGGGGTGTGGCCCGCAGGAGAGGAATGGCTCTTCGAGGCCATGAACGAGACGTACCTGCCGCTCCTGATGGCCTTGCGTTCATTGTTCCTCGACGGCATACGGCCACGGGTGATGGTGGGCCTGGTCCCGGTGCTCATGGAGCAGCTCGCCGACGGGTACATGAAGGACCGGTTCTGCGCCTACATGGAGGACAAGATCGCACGGGCGCGCACCGACATGGACCGGTTCAGGGAAGACCCTCCCAGACTCAGCGTCGCCGGCTACTGGCTCGAGACCTTCGAGACCACCTATCACGCCTACACCGATGTCTTCTACCGCGACATCCTGGGAACCCTGAAATGGCTCCAGGACGAGGGGGCCGTCGAGGTGCTGACCTCGGCGGCAACCCACGGGTTCCTCCCGCTCATGGCCAGTGACAGCGCCATCCATGCCCAGGTGCATGTCGGCGTGGAGACCTACCGGAACTATTTCGACCGCTCGCCCCGTGGATTCTGGCTCCCCGAATGCGCCTACCGGCCGGAACAGTGGTCGGACAGGGAACAGCGCATGCGGTGCGCCATCGACGAATGGCTCGCGGCAGAGGGCATCGACTACTTCTTCGTCGAGAGCGTGGGGATCACGAACGCCTCCTTCGTGGAGAACCGCCACCGGGAGGCGACGCCTTCCACGGGCCGCGGCTACCGGCTGCCTTCGGGCGTGGCGGTGTTCGGCCGCAACGAGGAGACGGGCAGACAGGTGTGGTCCCCGGACAGGGGCTACCCGGGAGACCCCTTCTACCTGGAATTCCACAGCAAGGATGCCGTCAGCGGGCTCCACTACTGCAGGGTGAGCGGCTCCCCGGAGAAACGGCTCTATGATCCGATGGCTGCCTCCGAGCGCGTGGAAAACCATGCCAGGCACTTCGTCGGACTTCTGGAAGGCATCGCAGGCCGGGCTTCTCATGAGGGGACCGGGCAGGTCATCGTCTGTCCCTACGACTGCGAGCTGTTCGGCCACTGGTGGCACGAAGGGGTTCACTGGATCGAACGGGTCTATCGCATCCTCGACGGCAACGGGAGCATTGCATGCCTGAGCCTGGGAGACCATCTCGACACCTGCGGCAGAGACCTCTCGGTCATCCGCATGCAGCCAAGCTCCTGGGGGCTGAACGCGGACTTCACGGTGTGGCTCAACCCGGAGCACGGCTGGATATGGCCGTACATCAACGGGACGTGCGTCGAGATGGAACAGATCCTCGATCAGGCACAGCCCCATGACGAGCGCGCTCGAAGGATCCTGGGCCAGATGGCCCGCGAGCTGCTCCTCATGCAGGGCAGCGACTGGCCCTTCCTGCTCTTCACCACCCAGGCCAAGGAGTATGCCAACCAGCGCTTCCATCACCACCACCAGCGCTTCCAGAAGCTCTTCTGGGCGGCCAGGGACCTCGACGACCGTGGCCGGCTCACCGAATCTGAGCTGAGCCGGATGGAAGATGTGGACTGCGCGTGGCCCGCGATCGATCCCTTTCTCTTCAGACACAGAAAAGGCCCCGATCACGAAGACTAGGTCCCCCTTCCAGGAGTGAGGGGGCCCCGGCGGACGGAAAAGACAATCAAGCGCTCAGTTGCCGGTCTTGGGCCCTTCCTTGGCAGGCGCTGCCGCTTCCTGGCGCACCAGGGGCACGAACCTGTCCAGGGTGACCCGGAACAGCCCCAGGGTGTGACTTGCCTCTATCTTCAGGACATCCTTGTTCTGATCGGCAGACAGGTAGATCTTCGTGTCCGCGGGCTTCTTACTGGATTCCACCACGTTGCCCTCGTCGTCCAGCTTCTTGACCGTGGGGATGATGACATAGGCAGGGCGCTTGGTGCCTTCCACGTCCACGCCCTGAATGTGACTGCACCGCAGGGTGAGCTCGTATCGGCTCTTGCCGCCGTACACGTCGAAGACCTCTTCGAGGCCAACCTTCCAGTCGAGCCCCCTGACCAGGTAGGTCGCCGCGAAGGGGTCCACGGTGAACTTCTCGGGCATGAGGCGGCGCACCTTGTAGTCCACCGTGCCGCCTTTCTCGGTCTCCTTCTCNNTGATCTCCCCGTTCTCGTTGAACTGGATGGTCATGTCCTTCTCTTTTGCCTTGACCTGCTGCTGAGTCTTGGTCTTGACTGACGCTATGCCGGGCTCTGCCTCCATGAGAGACTCTCCGCGGTAACGGATCTTGTAGATGCGGTCGATGGAGTCGTTCGTCTGGGCGAGCACCTGAATCTTGTAGAGGTCATTCTCCCGGTTGATGGAGATGCTGGCGATCCCGATGCTCACGTTGTTGTAGTCGAACTTGTAGTAGTAGGTTCCCAGCCGGGGCTTGAATTTCGGGTCAACGGAGGCGGGTACGCCGCTGTTTGAGGGTTCCGGCGTCTGGGCCTGTCCTGCCTGCCCTATTCCGATGAAGAGGATCGTCGCCGCTGCCGCGATCAGGAATGGTATTGTTCTCGTCTTCGTTCTGCTCATTATTCGTGCATCTCCTCTTGAGTGTCTAGGGTCTTTTGGTTCCGAGTCAAGTCGCGTGTGGATAAAACGACACAGACTTGCACGCTCTCGCACCCCACGCTCCTGTATTTACTCGAACCGTATCTCGCAGTGAATAGTATGCATCTTATGTGCCATGGAACCGGTTCATCCCTCTCAATGTTGACACCATGGGAACAACGCTTTACAGAGACACTATGCCCGAGGGAAACAACGTTCTCCCCACACTGTTCGCGGACATCTCCGGCATGCGCGGAGACGGACGTGCCCGCAAACTTGTCAGCGCCTGCCCCGAAGGTCGCATTCCTGCGGGGCGGATCGGTTCAGGCTGATTCCATGATCTCGACCAGGGGGCTCATCTCCCGGCTCACCATCCGGCTGGAACTCTACATCAACCTCATCGTGGTGCCCCTTGCCGTGTACTACGGGACCATCGCAGGCAGGTACGAACGGGAGAAACTCTTCCACATCATCACCGCCTCCATCATCTCGGCATCGCTGGCGACTCTCTTCGGCATGTCCATCAGGATCTGGAAGCTCTCGGGGATACTCAACGCGTTCCAGGGCGAAAACGGGGACCATGCCGCCGTCAAGCTGATGCTGCTGTCATATCCAGCCACCGAGAGCATCATCATCGTGCTGCGATGGATCCTGGGCCTGACGTGCGTGTATGCGATCATGCAGCTGTGGGTGGGCCTGACGTGGTTCGAGACCCTGCCGGTATTCTTCATCCTCCTCCTGTGTGTGCCCATCAACAGCGTCATCTCCTACTGCACCACCGAACACCTGCTCGCTCCAGTCCTCATGGAAGAACGGATAAAGGCCGTCCACCTCCCCCGGGACTCCTACACCCTCATCAGCGTCTCCATGAGGACCACCTTCATCGTCGTCTCGATCCTGCTCATACCGCTCATCACGTTCGGGCACTTCCTGTTCATTTCCCACCTCGAGAACATGAGGATCCCGGGTCTGTCCGTCCACATATTCATCATCCTGGCGCTGTCCCTTGCCGCCATCCTCGTCACGGTCCACGAGTCGAACGCCGGCATCAGCTCCGGACTGAAGATGACCGTCAACACGCTGGAGGACCTCGAAAAAGGGAACCTCGACGTGGCCCCCATACCACTGCTCACCAAGGGGGAGATCGGCATCATCAGCCAGTCGGTGAACGTGCTGGCCCACTCGTTGCGCAACTCACAGGAGATGTTCGAGAAGGCCTTCCGGTCGAGTCCGATGGGGATAGCCATCTGGAGGTTGGGCGGTGGCTTCCTCGTGAACGTGAACGAAAGCTTCACCGAGATAACCGGATACACGCGGGACAATATGGCGGGACGGGCACTGGAGGATGTCGGCCTGTTCGCGTCACCGGCCGATTATGACCGCCTGGTCCAAGGCCTCATCGCCCGTGAAGAGATCAGGAACTACGAGACGGAGTTCATCACCGCCAGCGGTGATGTCCTGACCGTTTCCATCTCGGCGGAGATCGTCATGCTCGGCGACGAGTCCTGCACGATAGCGACCATAGAGGACATCACCGAGAAGAGGGCGCTGGAGAAAGAGGTTCTGAGCATCAGCGAGAAGGAACGGCAGAAGATCGGCCAGGACCTCCATGACGACCTCGGCCCTCACCTCATCGGCATCGAGGTGATGAGCGAACTGCTCAAGAAGAAGCTCCAGGAGGACATCATCCCATCCTCCGCCGAGGTGGAGAAGATACGCTCCCTCATCGAGCAGGCCATCGCCAAGACGAGGAGGCTCTCCCGGGGGTTGTGTCCCGTATTCCTCGCAGATCACGGGCTGGAGTCCCTGCTCCAGGAGATGGCGTCGAACATCAAGGAGGTTCACGGCATCGACTGCGCCTTCACCTATGAACGGTCCATCCTCGTGGAGGACATCACCGCCTGCACCCACATCTACTACATCGTGCACGAGGCGGTGTACAACGCCATCAAGCACGGTCATGCCGGGAGGGTGGACATCGAACTCCTCTACCGAGACCCCGTGGTTACCGTGTCGATCCGGGACAACGGCACCGGCATGGTCCACGAAGAAGCACCGCAGGGAATGGGCTTGAAGATCATGAGGTTCCGTGCGAACATGATAGGCGCCGACCTGAACATTGCCAGCAGGCCTGGCGGGGGAACCACCGTGACGCTGTCGTTCNNCCATGAAGGAGGGGCCGCCGGGACAGCCATGAACACCCCGGACAAGAATGCGGTCCTCATCGTCGAGGATCACGAGATCTTCCGTCTCGGCATCAGGGAGCTCATCAACCATGAACCCGACTTGGCCGTCTGCGGCGAGGCCGACGACGTGGAATCGGCAAGGACCCTCATCAGGAAGCTGCGGCCGGACCTGGTCATCATCGACATCACGCTGAAGAAGAGCAACGGCATGGATCTCATCAAGGAGATCAGCGCCCATTACAAGTCCATGAAGACGCTGGTGCTGTCCATGCACGACGAACTCCTCTACGCCGAGCGATCGCTCCAGGCCGGAGCCCAGGGCTACATCATGAAGCAGGAGACCTCCCGGACCATCGTCAAGGCCATCCGTCACATCCTGGCCGGCAACATCTACGTGAGCCAGGAGATCATGGACAACCTCCTCGAACGGGTGCGCACCGGTCAGGATTCCCTGGAGAAACCCCCCGTGGACAATCTCTCCGACCGGGAGCTCGAGGTCCTCGGAATGATCGGTCAGGGGAAGTCCACCGGAGACATAGCTGCGAACATGAACCTGTCCGTGAGCACCATCAGCACGTATCGTGAACGAATCAAGGAGAAGCTCAACCTGAAGAATGCCGCCGAGCTGGTGCGGTATGCCGTCCACTGGGTGGAAAGGCAGTAGCAGGGGCGAGACCTATCACTGGTTTGCAGTCATTATGCTGAACATTCATCAACAGCAGAATAAAACCTTGATTGACCGTCTTCCCTGCATTTTCCATGACGTAGTCACCATCCCGTGCCTTCATGTACGATATGGTGCTACATGCCTTTCCCATCACCGGCCACGCAACATTCGCCTCCCCTCCTATTGTGTGCCCCTTTGTATGCTATTATTATAGTATCCTGATCACGCTGCACGGGAGGTGTCCGTATGCCTAGGGGCTATGCAGGTAAGTATCTTCTGGTCGATCTGTCGGCAGGTTCATGGAGCGATTTCACGGTGGACGAGGAGATCCTCAGGGACTATCTCGGCGGGAGTTCTCTCGCAGCCAAGCTCTTCTTCGACCGTTATCCCCTGGATGCGGACCCTCTGTCCGGGCAGAACCCCCTCATGATCATGACCGGGCCCATGGTGGGCAGCGGCTTCCCGGGCACTTCCCGGTTCAGCATCTGCGCCAAGGCCCCCCAGACGGGCATATGGGGGGAATCGGCCTGCGGCGGCACCTTCGGTCCCGAGCTGAAACGGGCGGGATACGACGGGCTGGTTGTCGAAGGCATATCCAGTGCTCCNNCCAGTGCTCCGGTAACCCTGTGCATCGTCGATGGAAAGGTGGAGCTGCAGGATGCCTCGTCCCTGTGGGGCAAGGACGTCTACGAAACCACGGATGCCCTCAAGGAAAAGGATGCCAGGTTCAAGGTCCTCACCATCGGCGCGGCGGGGGAGAACCTCGTGAAGATAGCGTCGATCGGCAACGACAAGGGACACTTCAGCGGCAGGACCGGCCTCGGTGCGGTCATGGGGTCCAAGAAGCTCAAGGCCATCGTGGTACGAGGCTCGGCCAAACCGCTCAAGGCAGACGAAGAGCGGTACAAGACCGCATTCAAGTCCGCCATCACCGAGGTGAAGGAATCGGCCCTGGCGGACGGACTCCACCTCATGGGCTCGGATGCCAACATGGACCTCGGCATGGTCAGCGGCGACGTACCCATAAAGAACTGGACCGTGGGAGAGGCCTTTGACCTCTCGAGCAACCTTTCCGGGCCCACCATGCGGGAGAAGTACCTCACCAAGGAGCACGCCTGCGCCAACTGTCCGGTGGCCTGCAAGCGGGTGGTCAAGGTGGACGACGGACCCTACATGACCGAGGAGGGACCGGGCCCCGAGTATGAGACCTGCGGCACCTTCGGCACCATGATGATGAACCCGGACCTGGCCGCGGTCATCAAGGCCAACGAGCTCTGCAACCGGTACGGCCTTGACACCATCAGCTGCGGTTCGACCATTGCCCTGGCCATGGAGCTCTACGAGAAAGGTATCCTGTCAAAGGGTGACCTGGACGGCATCGACCTCACCTGGGGCAACATGGAAGCGGTGATGCCGCTCATCAGGAAGATCGCCTACCGGGAGGGTATCGCGGACATCCTCGCGGAGGGTTCGCTCAGGGCGGCCCGCAGGATCGGCAAGGGGGCCGAGGAGTACGTGGTCCACGTGAAGGGGCTGGAAGCGCCCATGCACGACCCGCGGGGGTTCCACGGCATGGGCCTGGCGTACATGATGTCCAACAGGGGCGCCTGCCACCTGCAGCACGCCGTTCTCGCCACCGAGCAGGGCATGGCGTCGTGGCCCGAGCTCTTCGACATGAAGGACGACTACGTGGGCACCACGAGCGAAGGCAAGGCCATGCTGGTCTACAACTCCGAGAACTACGGCATCCTGGGCAACTCCCTGTCCATCTGTCACTACCTGGTGGACATCCTCAAGCCCGAGACCATCCTGGAAGCCTTCAACGCCATCACCGGGTTCGGCCTGGACAAGGAGAGCCTCCTGAAGACCGGCATGCGCGACTGGACCCTGAAGCGGGGCATCAACAACCTGCTCGGCATCACGAAGAAGGACGATGCGCTGCCCAAGAAGCTCCTCACCGCCCTGGAGGAAGGCGGGGCTGCGGGTTCGGTGCCCGACGTGGAGCTCCTGCTCAGCGAGTACTATGCCGTCAGGGGCCTCGATGACCGCGGCTATCCGTTGCCCGAGAAGCTCACCGAACTCGGTCTCGAAGACCTGAAGAGGCGTCTGTATCAATAAAAAACCATATATCATGGAGGGAGGGCTTTTTTCATGGCAAAGGTAAAGGCAATGACACAGGAGTGGATGGATGCATACAAGGCCGCCATACAGGCAGACCCTGACTACAAGCAGATCGCCAAGGACTGGGAAGGCAGTGTCGCCCTGATCTGCAACGCTGACCCCAGCAAGGGCATCCCCGAAACGATCTACCTGTTCCAGGACTACTGGCATGGTGATGTCGGCGATTTCTTGGTCTGCGACAAGGCAAAGGCCGAGAGCGCCAAGTTCGTCATGACCGGCGATTACTCACGATGGAAGCAGGTGGCCCTCAAGGAACTGGACGCCACCAAGGCGCTGCTCCAGGGCAAGCTCAAGATGAAGGGCGATCTGCCCTATGTGGTGCGGAACATAAAGACCGTCAACAAGGTCATTGACATCCTCGGTTCGTTCGAGACCCAGTGGCCCGATGACCCCGAGTGATCGGTTAAGGAGCGAGGTATGGGTTACGATTCTGATCTGTCATTCAATTACTATGGACCCACCAAGATCGTCTTCGGCATAGACTCGTCCAAGGACGTGGAGATCGAGATGAGCTCCCTGGGAGGGACCAAGGCGGTGGTCGTCACGGACCAGGGCATCATCAAGGCCGGCCTCCTCGACCACATCCTCAAGGCGCTCGGCAGCAAGTGCGTGGGCGTGTTCAGCGACATCCCCCAGGACACCGGGGTGGAGGTGGTGGATGCCGGGGCCGCCTTCGCACGGAAGAACGGCGCGGACATCGTGGTGAGTGTGGGCGGCGGCAGTGTCATCGACACGGCCAAGGGCATGTGCATCCTGCTGACCGAGGGCGGATCTCTGCGTGACTTCGGCGGGGTCCAGCTCCTGTCCAGGCCCCAGACACCCCACGTGGTGATCCCCACCACGGCGGGAACCGGCAGCGAGGTGACCAATGCCGCGGTGATCATGGACAAGGAGATGGGCCAGAAGCGCCTCATGGTCGAGAATTTCAACATACCGCGCCTCGGCATCCTGGACCCGAAGATGACGGCCAAGCTTCCCAAGCTCCTGACGGCAGGGACCGGCATGGACGCCATGACGCACGCGGTGGAGGCGATCCACGCCATACCGCATGAGCCCATCACCGACGGGCTGGCCATACACGCCATCAGGCTCATGGCGCGATACCTGCCGGTCTGCGTGGAAAACGGTGAAGATCTCGTGGCCAGGGGCCAGATGCAGATCGCGGCGACCATGGCGGGATGGGCCTTCAGCATAGCAGGGGTCGGGAACGTCCATGCACTGGCCCACTCCATAGGCGCCGTGGCACACGTGCCGCACGGCATCGCCAACGGCATCCTGCTCGCCGACTGCATGGAGTTCAACCTCGAGAGCTGCCCCGATGCCTACGCCATGGTGGCCGAGGCCTTCGGCATCCGCGAAAAGGGCATGGACGACATGGAAGCGGCGAAAGCGGCCATTACCGCGATGAGGGCGTTCACGAAGAAGATCGGCCACCCCCAGAAACTCTCGGAGATGAAGGTGACCGAGGCCGACATCGTCAAGGCCGCAGACCTCAGCCTGGGCGACGGGGCCATCGTGAACAATCCGCGGCTGGTCCTCGACGCATCCGAGGTGCTCGAGATCTACAAGAAGGCACTCTAATCATTGACAGGCAGGGGGGCGTACGCTCCCCGCCCTTTCATTACGACGTTATCCGGAGGATTTTTTATGGCTGATACCATTGTCGACAACCGTGCCGAAGAGGTTCCCTTTTCCTACGTGATCGCCGATCTTCTCACATCCAATCTCGAGCAGAGGCAGGACAAGATGAAGACATTCCGGAGCATGTGGGGCGTGGTGGCGCTCAACCTACCGGACATCGAGGCGGCCATCACCCTCATCTTTGCAGGAGGTCGGGTGCGGATCGAACCCGGCGTCGTGGGCAAGCCGGACCTGATCATCAACTCGAGCTCGGAGAAGATCATCTCGCTCAATGCGATCTCCATCAAGTTCGGGCTGCCCTACTACTTCGACGAGGCGGGCATGAACGTGCTCAAGCAGCTGGCCAGCGGTGAACTCAGGATCAACGGCATGTTCACCCACCCCATCCTCCTGACCAAGCTCACCAAGATCATGTCGGTCATGTGAGGCTGTGCGAAGAGGGGAAAAGAACTACCCAATGACCACTGCAAACGACGTCTATGAGCGGCTGGCCCTGGTGCTCGACACCCTGCCCAACGGGTTCCCCAGGACAGAGAGCGGCGAGGAGATCACACTCCTGAAGAAGATCTTTGAACCCGAGGAGGCGGAACTGTTCTGCGACATGCGGCTCACCTTCGAAACCGCAGAACAGGTTGCTCAGCGTACGGGCCGCCCCATGGACGGCCTGCTGGGAAGACTCATCCGCATGGGTCAGCGCGGCCAGCTCTTCGCCATCCAGTTCGGCGATACCTGGTACTTCAAGATGCTTCCCTGGGTCTTCGGCATCTTCGAATTCCAGCTCAGTCGCCTGGACAGGGAGATGGCCGAACTGGCCGAGATCTACATGCCCGTGTTCGGTAAGCAGTTCTTCGAAAACAAGCCCCAGCTCATGCACGTGCTCCCGGTCGAGGAGACCATCACGGCTGCACAGGAAGCGATGCCCTACGAGAAGGTCTCGGCACTCATAGAGAAAAGCCAGTCGTTCATGGTGAACGAGTGCATCTGCAAGAAGGAGCAGGCCATGCTCGGCAAGCCATGCGACAGGCCCATCGAGGTGTGCCTGGCCATGGCACCGGTGCCGGGGGTGTTCGACAAGTCGCCTTCAGGCCGCGTCATCACCAAGGAAGAGACCTACGAGATCCTCCGGATGACCGAAGAAGCAGGCCTTGTGCATCTCACCAACAACCTGCAGAACGGTCAGTTCTTCATCTGCAACTGCTGCACGTGCTGCTGCGGGGTGCTGCGGGCCATTAACGAGCTGGGGATTCCTGCATGGAATGTCATAAACTCGCCGTTCTATGCGGTCATTGATGAGAACACCTGCATCAGCTGCGGCCTCTGCGCCGAGAAGCGCTGCCAGGTGGCCGCCATCGAGGAAGGCGACGATTCCTATCGCATCGTCCCGGAAAAGTGCATCGGATGCGGGCTGTGCATCGGTACCTGCCCGGTCGATGCCATAAGCCTGACCCGCAAGGATAAGGACAAGATCGTGGTGCCTCCTTTCACCGAGGATGCCTGGTTCGATGAGCGGGGCAGACGCAGGGGCGTGGATTTCAGCAGGTTCAAATAAGACCTCACCGCTTCATGGCGCTCCTCGCAGCGATGAGCAGCGGGTCCCAGACCGGAGAAATCGGTGGGGCGTAGGCCGTATCGAGGGTGTAGAGTTCGTCCAGCCTCATCCCCTTGGTGGCGGCCGCTACGACCGTGTTGATCCTGAGCGCCGATCCCGGTCCGCCGATGATCTGCCCTCCCACGATCACCCGTGAGTCGTCTTCGAAGAACAGCTTCACCCAGAGATCGGAGGATCCGGGGAAATATCCCGGCAGGGTCCTGGCCTTGATCTTCACATCGCTGATATGCCTGAGGCCATGCCGGTCGACCTCAACCTGCCCGATGCCCGTCTTGGCGATCTCCAGTCCGAACACCCTGGTGACCGCAGTACCGATCACGCCCGGGAACGGCTTGAGCTTCTCTCCCCGCATCTCGAGCACGATGTTCTCTCCGCACATCCTGCCCTGACGGTTTGCAGTCAGACCCAGCGGGATGAACACATCCCGGCAGAGAAGCCGGTGGTACACCGTGCAGCAGTCGCCAGCGGCGAAGATGTGGGGGTCCGACGTCCTCTGGTAGCGGTCGACCTGAATGGCCCCGCGCGGCCCCAGTTCGAGGCCGGCCGTGACAGCCATCTCGTTGTTGGGCGCCACCCCGATACTCACCAGAACACAGTCAGCCTCCACAGAGGTCCCGTCGTCGAGCTTGACAGCACGGACCTGCGTGTCGCCGTCCAGACCGATGACCTTTCTGCCGGTGATGACCTCCACCCCGTTCTTTTTCAGCTCGGCACCCACCAGGAGACTCATGTCATCATCCATGATGGCCATGATACGGGGCAGTGCCTCAACCACCGTGACATCCATGCCGGTCCCCCTGAAGGACTCGGCCACCTCGACCCCTATGTACCCGCCCCCGATGATCACCGCCTTGCCGGGTTTCTGATTTTCCAGGAAGGACTTCAGGTCGATGCCGTCCTGGAATTCCTTCATGGGAAAGACCCCCGGCAGGTCGATGCCCGGCAGGTCGGGCATGACGGCGCGGGCCCCGGTGGCCAAGACCAGGATCCCGTAGCCCTGTTCGAGGTACATGCCGTCCTGAAGATTTCTCACCGTGACGGTCTGTGTCTCCCGGTTGATGGATACGGCCTCGTGGCGGGTCTTCAGGTCGATGCCGCGCTTGTGAATGGCATCTTCCGGGTGCAGGGCGATGAGCTCCTCGTGGTCGCGTATCTGACCAGATACGTAGTAGGGGATCCCTCAGGCCCCGTAGGATATGTAGGACTCCTTGCCGAAGACGATGACCTCTGCATCGGGGAGTTCCCTCTTGATCACACTGGCCGCGCTCATGCCGGCGGCTACGGCACCGATGACGACAATGGGTTTCATGATTCAGCCTCCCTTCCGGATCATTCTCACCAGAAAACAAGGTGCGGCACAAGCACGTTTAACATCATGCATCGGACAGGGATATACCCGCGCACGAGGTTGAGGTCAGACGATCACCACCGGCCACCGTGCATTGAGGATCACGTACCGGGCGAGAGATCCGAGGACAAACTTTTCCACGCAGGTACGCTTCTCGGTGCCGATGATGATCTCATCCACGCCGTTATCCCGCGCAACCTGGCGACGGGGATGGCCCCCTTCGCCTCCTCGGTTCCGTCATAGTACATCAGGATCCTCTTGGCCTTCTCCTTCCATGCAGGAACTCCCTGGTGATTGCTTAGAAGAGTACTACCGCCGTCATGATTGTCAAGCAGAGGAAAGGGGCAGGGACCAGCGGCACAATGCGATCTCCCAACCACAGGAAATCACTCGGTCATAAAAATAATACAACCTGAATCTGAAGGGTTGAGACAAAGGTGAATTCACCCTCTTGACATGTTGTATGGCAATCTTATAATGCAATTATAGTCCGACTGGTCGGTTTAACGACCAATTGGTCGGTTTAGGCATTTGCCGCATCGACGAACAAGATAACCGCATCACGACGTCATTCCTGTACGGATGACAATGCACCCACTCATCTAAAGAAATCAGGTCGAATGCCCACATCCTTGTGGAGGGGGTTCACTGATGCCGCCGAACGCGGACCTCGAGGCCCTGAGAAAGGCCCAGATCATCGATGCGGCACTTCGCACCATTTCCGAGCGCGGGTGCGCCAATGTGACCATGGACGATATCTGCAAGGCTGCAGGTCTGTCCAAGGGAGGTCTCGCCCACTACTACAAATCCAAGGAGGATCTCTTCAAGGCCGCGTTCCAGACGTTCTTCCAGCGCATCTTCACGCGCGGCGAGGAAACCATGTCCTCCTTCGAGGACCCTCTGGAGCAGCTCCTCTCCTTTACCTGGCTCTACAATGCCGAGGATCCCGACGTGGAGACAGGGTACCCCATCCTCTACGACTTCATGTCCATTGCCGTGCACGACCAGGCATACCGCGACATCTTCAGCGACTGGATCAACAACTGGGTCAGGCTCCTGAAGAGCGCCATCGTGCTCGGCCAGAGCCAGGGGCGTTTCACGGCCGTCGAACCGGAGTCGGCTGCCCGCACCATCTCGGCCATCTACCAGGGTGCGGCCACCCGCTGGTACCTCGCCCGCGGGGAGCACTCCACCGACTGGGCGACGGAAAGCATCAGGAGGTCCGTCACAGGGCTCCTGAACACCTTCGAGAACGCCATCAAGCAGGAAAGGAGGACCATGTAAAAGAAGGCACATCGTCGGATTCGGTTTCAGCAGCATGCTCCCGTTTCGCCTGTACACGCGTTGTTGCATGATATGTTTTGGATTCCGGGGCGCATTTTTCCCCGCACACACAGATCAAGAAGGAGGACACCATGGCAGTATTCGAAAGCACGGATAAGATGTACGAGGTCCTGGGCAGTCTGTTCAATCTCCTCATGCAGGACAAGGATCTTTACGACAAGTTCCTCGAGTCGAACATCGTCATCAAGTTCACCATCAGCGACCCCGAGGGCTTCATCTGGCTCACCAACGACGGCAAGGTCATCTGCGGCCCGGCGGACTACCGGCCCACCATCGAGATGACCCTCAGCGGCGACACCTGCCACAAATTCTGGCTCAAGGAGGTCGGCCTGCCGATCGCCCTGGCCAAGGGCCTCATCAAGGCCAAGGGCCCCATGCCCAAGGTGCTCAAGCTCCTGCCCCTGCTGAAGCCCGCATACGAGAACTACCCGGCCATTGCCAGAAGCCACAATCTCCCCATCGCCGGCTGAAGCACATCCCGCACAAGGAGGACAGACCATGAGCGTAGAACGAACCCTCAAACAGTTCGAGGACGACCGGAAGGAAGCGGCACAGATCGCTGCACGCATGCTCCTGGCCTCGGCCGTCACCTCCCCCCGGGTGGGTGGCGTGGGCGAGTGCACGGTGCACATCGTGGAGGACGAGTGCGACATCGAGGACCTCTGCCAGGCCATCGAGGACATGAGCGGGGACAACGAGGCATGGGAATTCTTCATGCGCGATGCGGCCATGATCCGCGACGCAGACGCGGTGCTCGTGGTGACGTCGCTGCGCAGCCTCACGGACCCGTCCGACATCAACTGCAACCTGTGCGGCAGGCTCACCTGCGAATACCTCAGGAAGGAGGACAAGCTCCCCCCTGAGCCGGGGGTCGCCTACACGGGACCGCTGTGCACCTTCAGGGCCATGAACATCTCGTACGCCATCGACGGGATCGTGTCCATGGCGCGCAACCTGGGCATCGACTACGGTGTCTACTGGTCGGCCGGCGCTGCGGCCATGCGCATGGGCCTCCTGCCCAGGGCCACCGGCTTCGCCCTGGGCGTGGCCATTTCGGTGACCGAGAAGAGCCCGTTCAGGGACATCCCGGTCAAGTACGGCGAGATCAACGAACGGACCATGAACGACCGCATCATCCGCAGGCTCTGGCCGCAGTTCAGGTCGATCTACAGTTAAGGACGGGGAGGAACCTATGGCTATCAGAGAAATGGACGACATGGTACAGGGCGGCCTCGACCGCGCGGTCGAGCTCATGACCCTGGCGGCGAAGACGAGTTTCAGGTTCGGCTCCCGCAACACCGTCAAGATCATCAGCATCACCAACGAGGAGATCGAGCAGCTGGCCGAATACTGCTTCTCCCTGGGCGACATGTCCCCCCTGGCGGCCCGCGACGGCAGGTTCGCCGTTGACCTCATCAAGGAACCCGCCGCCATCCTGCTGCTGGGAGACAAGCGCCAGTCGCTCTTCAACTACAACTGCGGGGCGTGCGGCTACCGTACCTGCGCGGAGCTCAACAAGGCAGAGATGGTGGAATCGCTCACCAGCAACGGTCCGAGCTGCATCTTCCGCAACATCAATCTCCACATGGCCGCGGACGCAGCGGCTGCCATGGCATGGCGCCTCGGGCTGCACTGCAGGGTGTTCTCCACCCTGGCCTTCGCGGCCAAGGCCCTGGAGATCCTGCCCGACGTGGACATGATCGTGAGCGTGGCCGTGAGCGCGGCCAAGATCGATCCCTTCTTCGACCGCCACAAGTTCTGGACCCAGGAAGTCTGGGACCAGATCTTCAAGAAGGAGTTCCCGACCTTCACCCGGGGCTTTATCGGCGCGGTCGAGGACGAGGACTGGTGAGGAGGCGGCCATGTCATCGAAAACACATCTGAATCAGGCGATCGCATCGCACCTCGTCGAGATGAAGGTGGACAGCGTTCCCGACAAGGAGATCTTCATCTTCGAGAGGGGGGCGCACGGGGAGGACATCCTCACCTATCAGAAGCTCCACGACAACTCGAACAAGATCGCCCGGATGCTCCTGGACAACGGCATCGGCGAAGGGGACACCTTTGCGGTGTTCATGCGCAACGAGCCCGAATTCGTGTACTCTCTGCTGGCGGGGACCACCATGGGGGCCATCATGATCCCCATCGACCCCAGGTCCCGGGGAGAGCGGCTCTCGTTCTTCTTCAAGAACTCGGGCGCCAAGGCGGCCATCGTGTCCGACGAGTGCATGGAACAGGTCAACGAAATCATCGGCGACCTCCGGGAGGTCAAGCTCATCTCGGTGGCCTACCGTCCCGAGCACGGCATCCCCGTTGACAGCAGATTCCATGTCCTGAACGAGACCCTCGAGAAGGACTCCTGGCAGCGGGTGGACCAAAAGGTCTTCGACGTGCGCCATCCCATGCAGATCATCTACACTTCGGGAACCACGGGTGACCCCAAGGGGGTGAAGATCAGGAACAACCGCACCGGGGTGTACAACATACTCAACCAGCTCGTCTGGAAGTACAGACAGACCGACGTGCTGTACAACGGGCTCTCGCTCACCCACGGCAACGCGCAGGCCGTCACGTTGTTCCCCGCCCTGTACGCGGGGATCAAGGCCGTGTTCAGCCCCCGCTTCACCAAGAGCCGCATCTGGGACATCTGCAGGAAGTACGGGTGCACCACGTTCTCCCTGCTGGGCGGCATGATGGGGGCCATCTACAACGAGCCGGAAAAGCCCGACGATGCCGACAACCCGGTGGAGGTCGTCATCAGCGCCGGGACCCCTCCCGCCATCTGGGACACCTTCGAGAAGCGCTTCAATGTCAAGATCCTCGAGTGGTATGCCGCGGTGGAGGGGGGCTTCGCCTACAAGCCCATCGGCAAGGGGCCCATCGGCTCCTTCGGGAAACCCATACCCGGCATCATGGAGTTCAAGGTGGTGGACGAGAACGACAACGAGGTGCCGGTCGGCCAGAAGGGAGAGCTCATCAGCAGGATGGTCCGCGGCGACACCAAGGTCGATTACCTCGGCCTTCCCGAGGCGTCCAAGGAGAAGACCCTGGGCGGGTGGCTCCGCAGCGGCGACATCGTCCACCGGGACGCCGAGGGGTGGTACTACTTCGACTTCCGGAAAGGCACCGAGCTCCGCCGGGCAGGAGACTTCATCCAGCCCGACCACGTGGAGCGCGTCATCGGCGAGCACCCCGACGTGAGCGAGGTGTGCGTCTACGGCGTGCCCGCGGCATCAGGGGCCCCGGGCGAGAGCGATCTGG
>MTKZ01007250.1_pt1 | contig 46630 bp, 35 predicted proteins | sample 1042781 | NCBI WGS metagenome assembly MTKZ01 (sample SAMN06212207, study PRJNA360539) | anaerobic digester metagenome | biome: Wastewater treatment plant; material: sludge; isolation source: anaerobic digester fed with sludge from wastewater treatment plant | place: Denmark: WWTP Viborg ...
ACGCAGGCGGGAAGGGCTTTGTTTTTTCATCGCGTTGAAAGCTCGCTTTCATAAGCGACTGAAAAAACAAAGCCCGAATGAGCGAAGCGAATGAAAGGCTTAAGCTGTCTGGAAGCCCCCCTCAGGAAGCCTCAGTCTGCGGCATCCCGGAGCTTCTTTCCCATTTTCTGTAACGCGACCAGGCAAAAAGCGCCAGAGCAACCAGAAGACCTGCGGCAATATATACGAACACCGGAACCGGAACTGGATCTCCTCCGGCATAAGAATGAAGTCCCGACAGATAGTAATTCACTCCGAAATATGTCATTAGAACCGACGAGAATGCCAACAGGGAAAGAAGGTTGAAAGTGAAAATATCCTTCATTCCGGGAATGATCCTGGAGTGTATTACAAGGCTGTAGATAACTATTGTTATCAGTGACCAGGTTTCTTTGGGATCCCATCCCCAGTATCTTCCCCACGATTCATTAGCCCATACCGCCCCGAGAAATGTCCCTGCGGTAAGAAGATACAGTCCTATCGTAAGAGTCTTGTAATTAATTACTGCAAGCTCATCAAGGGTTGCCGAAATGCGTTCAATATTCTTTATGCCGGTAAGCGACATCAGTATCAGGGAGATAATACCCAGAATTGCTCCAAGTCCCAGGAAACCATAACTTCCGGTGATGACCGAAACATGGAGGGTAAGCCAGTAGGACTTCAGAACAGGGACAAGGTTGGTAATTTCCGGATCCATAAAGCTGAGATGAGCTACAAGAAGTGTCAGTCCTGCAAGTACAGCTGTTGCTGAAAGGGCGAAGGGAGAGCGTTTTTTGAAGATGAACCCGGCCATAAGTGTAACCCATGATATGAAGATCATCGATTCATAGCCGTTGCTCATTGGTGAATGACCCGAAATGTACCATCGCAGGGCAAGTCCCGCTGTATGCATAACAAATCCGGCAAACAAAACAAGGCTTAGTACCCCTACAAATTTAGAGATCTCCTTTCTGCCTCTGATAACCATTACCAGTAGGCCTGTGAGCATCAGTATCCCAAGGGTTGAATAAAACGGGAAGAGGCGTTCGAATATAAGAAGCCTGTAATAAAGCGACTCGGCACCCAGTTTCGTTTCAGATGGCAGTTCATACCCTGCAAAGTTTCTCTGATACTGTATTATCGATTCGGCTATCCTGATCGTACCCGGACTGTCGCCACCCCTTACAGCGCCCGAAAGAAGCGGAATGACACTCCCGAGGTAAAGAGAATCTTCCCTGTTTGCCGCGTGTTTATACGCCTCTTCCGGTGTGTTCCAGTCGTGTGAACCGTCGTGAGGCGGGAAAATTTTAAGGAAGCCTCCCGTGTAGATCATATAAATGATATTTACCCTTTCGTCTGCCTTAAGTATCTCCTTATCGCCCTTTGTCCTTACTCCGGGAGGTTTTGAATATATCTTTTCCACATCCTCTCCGAGTTTATAGAATCCCCCTCCTTCAAGGTCGACCAGGTCGGTGAATGACGCCATGTTGCCTCTTATTCCAAGTCTTTTCTGAAGGTCCGTCCCTCCCACCCTTATCAGCGGTGCATTCTTCCAGCTGTCGAAGTCGAGGTAGATGCCAATGAACACCTGCACCGGAGTCAGTCCTTCAAATCTGTTCTCCCTTGCCACTTTACGTAGTATGTCGTTACTCAGGGTAGACAGGGGTTTTGTCCTCCCCTTCTGGTCCTGAACAAGTATTTTTCCCAGCTCCCCGGCCGAGTCCTTGCCGGGAGCAAGTCGCTGGGCAGCTGCATTTCCTGAAAGGCAAAGCAGCACTATCACAAGCATTGCCGGGGCTTTCCGCCTGAGAGCCGAGCTCCAGTTTCCGGCCCTGACAGTATTAAACACGGAATTCCTGTTCAGAAGGGAAAGAATAATAAAAGCTACAAGTAATCCGTAACCTGCGTAGGTAACAAACATGCCAGCCCTGTCGTGGTTGACAGACAGTATTGTTCCTTTCTCATCGGGGTCATACGACGACTGGTAAAACCTGTAACCCCTGTATTTCAATATGTTATTCATGAAAATGGTCGCAGGCTTTACCACTCCCTCGCTTTCGTCCGACAGAACAACCTCGCTTTTGTAGCCTGAAGGACTGTTGGATCCGGGATATCGTTCAAGAATAAAATCATTGAGCCTGAGTTCAAAGGGAAGGACAAGCTCCTCCGCCCCGAAGCTTATCTCGAGTATGTTTCCGTCGACTTTTGTCGTACCGGATGAGCGGTAATTATCCATGGAATGCCATACTTCGGCCGTGGCTTTCCTTTCCTTTCCTCTGAACAGGTCGAAGATGAAAAGCACAAGACCTGTTTCCTCAACCTGCATGTCGGCTGCAACAGGCATAAAGACACCCTTCAGTTCCATCTCCTGGGGCACTATCCTCATACCGTTCACGGAAATTATCTGCATCGGTTCAAGAAGGGCCGTATCGCCTCCGTTATACTGCACTGTTTCCCTTTTCATCATTCCCCCTGCTTCAAAGCTGTGCGGTGAGGTGAAACGGAAGGAATCCCCGTCACTAAGGAAGATCAGGTCGCATTTCCCGGTGGGATTAAGCCCTGTAATAGCATCTCCGGATGAAAGCATCTGCCCGTCCTCGAGATAAAGTGTTCTTCTTCCGCCCTGGCCGGTAATCATCAGTGTGATGACCGGGCCGCCTGAATCGGACCTGACGACGCTTCTGGATGCATTGGGAATTATTCTTGATAGCCTCAGCTGGTACCTGCTTTCTCCAGAGACTACCGAAGTGCTGTAATTATCGGCAGAAGAACTGCTTATATAGTACTTGCGGGAACTTTGATCAACAATCTTTCCCGAGGGATCCTTAAGCACAAAGGAAAGGTAATTTTCTTCCGAATAGCAAAGGTTCTGTTCCTCACCTTCCCTTATGTGTATCGATCCTTCCCATCCTGTGTAGCGTGTTATTGCCGCACCTGCAGCTATAATTATGAAGGATGCATGAAACAGCATTACTGTCAGCTTCTCCTTCCTGAACAACCTGAAAACCACAATCTGTCCTGCAAGGTTGAGAACAAGAAGAAGAATAACAAGTTCAAACCATCTTGTATCGTAAACGAAGCTGTAGGCCGCCTCACGGCCGTAGTCATTTTCAATAAATGTAGCTGCAGCCATCGTGGCTGCGAAGATTATGAACAGCATCCCCATGAATACCGGGGAAAAGAGGAATTTGACTATTTTCATTATCCTGGATTATAACTTTATTTTGGTTTTATGCTTTGCCTGAGAAAGAAATGCTGTCTGATCTTTTTCACATTGCTGCAGGGGAAAGAGTACTTCATTCAGGTTGTTTTGGAGGTATGTGAGCTAACCGTTTTCCGAGATAAAAAGGAGCTTTTCCCTGTCGATAATTGCAATCCGTGAAGCTGAAATGCGTATCAGCCCATCCTTCTCCATCGAATTCAGAATTCTCACCACGCTCTCCTTCACCATGTTTGTCATATCTCCTATTTCCTGGCGTGAAAGAACCATCCCGAACTCTTCCGCTCCAAAAATATCGTCGGCCAGGTGCAGCAACAATTCGGCAAGACGTCCTGCCATTTTTTTCTGGGTCAGGCTTACCATCCTCTGGCCGGTATTGCCAAGTTGTAAGGTAAGATCCTCTATAAGGCTTTCTGCGAAAAGGCTGTTCTCCCTTACCAGCTTACGGAAAACATCAAAGCTCACGAAACAGGCTTTTACCTGGGTCAGTGCCGAAACCGAGCATGTGTATCTTGCTCCCGTGTAAGCGCCCGGACCCATAAGAGGTGAACCTGGAATAAGTATTCCGGAAATGAAGTTCCTGCCGTTAATACCCTCGAGGTACTTCTTCGCTATTCCTGACGCAAGGAAAAGCGCATTGGAGGCAGGTGTCCCTTGTTTTACAAGAATTTCGCCAGGTTTAAACGCAGCCTCATACCTGTTCTCGTCTATAAGTCTCAGCTCTGATTCTGAAAGATGCCTGAAATTCTTCCAGATCACCGGACAGTCAGCGCAGCCGCCATGGTATGTCTCTGACATCATATCTGATATAATTATTGAATAATTCTACCCTATGCATTTTCATTTTCTCTTTACAAATATCATTATTTTTATTGACATATATCATTCCCTTTGTCTGATATAATCAATTTTAAACATTGTAAAATAAACAGGTAATGTTATTCATATAACAATATGTATTATTAAATTGCGTGGATAAAATTCTAAAAAGCCCGAAAAATGAAAGATTCATTCAAATTTCTTTTCATGATACTGGCTGCCGTTTCTCTCCTTTGGGCTTGCGAAGGTCCGATGGGACCATCGGGAGCTGACGGTGCCGACGGAGCTGACGGTGCCGATGCCAACGAGACATGCAAGCTTTGCCATAATAGCAGTGTGGTCGACGCAACAGCCCTTCAGTATGAGTACTCGCTTCATTCAAGGGGTGAGGCTTATGAAGAAGGCACCAGGAATGCCTGCGCCCCCTGTCATTCGCATCAGGGTTTTCTTGATGTTGTAAAGAACAATACCCCGGCTACCTTTACTGCAGGCACCGGAGATCCTCCGAGATATACCAACAACTATACTGCATCGGCCTCCGCCCTGGCTCTTCCAGGACCCATTTCATGCTTTACATGCCACAGCTCGCTGCACACAGATTATGAAGCCACAGAATTCCTGCCCCTTACCACCACAGCGCCTGTGTCAATGACCATGTGGGGAGGAGCGAAAACAATAAACTTCAGCAAGCAGAGCTCGAACCTATGCGCCAAATGCCATCAGCCCAGGCCGTTAACTGCAGGAAACGGACAGCTTATTGATTATTCGAGGCTGATATCGGAGCCCGAAGCTGCCTATACCATGTCGCAGTTGTCATACAGGACCGGAGTTCATTACGGGACTCACTCGGCAATGTTTTCAGGGACCGGGGGAATCGAGTTCGGAACCGGTTATGAGAATTCGGCTCACACGGCCGGAGCTTCATGCGTCGACTGTCATATGGCAACACCATCAGGACTGGCAGGCGGTCATTCCTTTTCGGCTGCCGGAAACTACAATGGTTGCAATGCAACAGGCTGCCACAGCGGGATGAGTTCTTCCAGCGCTTTGCTTGAAGAAGCGAGAGAAGACATTGAAACACTTCTAGGGGAACTTGCCGACCTTATCAACTCGGCCGGGGATGGCCATGATATCTTTCAGACTGACCCTGAAGACGGGGAGAATCACGGATATCTTGATATCTATGATTCAGGATCCAATCCTACCGGCTACTGGAGGAATCCGGCCAACGGTACTCCGCCTTTACCTGCTCTTACCAACGCACAGATGGGTGCAATTATTAACTTCCAGCTTGTGGTAAGGGATGGAAGCATGGGAGTACATAATTATCCCTACATCAAAAAACTGCTCGAGAATTCAATAGAAGCTCTTTAGGTATTTTATAGAAAAAGAGGCTGTTCCACAAAAGAACAGCCTCTTTTTTTACCCTTTTATTCTGTATGCATTACTTTTTAAAGGTACGCATGTAGTTAACCATGTTCCAGATATCATCATCGGTCAGTTTACCCTCGTATTTCGGCATCTCACCCCTTCCCACTTTAGTCTTGTAAAAGTGTTCCCCGTCAGTCTGGTTCTGGTAGTAAGCACCTGAAAAATCTCCGGCAAAATCTTTAAGCATCCTGGCCTTGACACCATCACCAAGTCCCGTCTTGCCATGGCATGAAGCACAATGCTTTGTGTACAGCGCCTTACCTGCATTAATGCTTGCTTCATTACTGGCAACAGGATTTTTCATTGATTTGAATTCTGCCGGCACTTCCCATGGTTTAGCCTGCTTTTCCTGTGCCATCAGGCCCGATGATATTAATAGTCCGGCAATGGCAAAAGTCGTGATTTTCATGAAGGTCTTTACTGATCTGTTCATATTTTCAATTTTTAGATTTATATATATGCATATTTAGTTGCAATTTTCGTGCAAATTTTTGTCAAAACCAAATTTCAGTGTTTTTCCGATTCGTGATATCCCGAAATCATTCCCCTGAAAAGGGCAAAGGGTGTTGATCCCAGAGTGCATGTGTAAATATGTATTATCATGAAAATGGAAAGAAAGAAACCGGTTATTACATGAAGGAGATCTGTCAGAATAAGTCCGCTGACCCCAAAAAACTTATTGACGGTTATCTCAGGTATCATCAGTCCTATTCCCGAAATGATAAGCAGGGGCATGGCCACGTACATCGCAAGCACATAGGAGAATTTCTGAAGCGGATTGAATTTATTCTCCTCAGTAACAGGGAAAGGGTGCTGCTCACCCCTGAACATACCTGAAGCGTAGAATTTCAGTTGTTTCATGAGGTTTGGCCTGAAATTATCCTTTTTGATTTTGTAATAACGCCCGTTCCCCGAAAGTATGTTTCCTGTCACGAAGAGTATATAGTTAATGGTAAGTATCACGGCTGCAAAATTGTGCCATTTCACTGCCTTCGCAAAACCAACAAGAAGGACATTCCCCTCCTTGCTTGTGTACTGCATGCTGAGGCCTGTTATAATCAGAATAATAAAGAGGATGGCATTCAGAAGGTGCCACAATCTCACCCATTTGGGATATAAATAAATATAACTCATTTCCGGCTCCGTTTTTTTATTGTTCTGAATGTGATGTGAACAGCAATGACTGCAACAGTTATGAAAAAGATCACGAAACTCAGCCAGTTCAGGTATTCATTTCTGTTGGCACCGATAACATACGACTGATTCATTATTATTCCGTTAAAAAACCCGTCCTTTCTCTGTTCTCTTGATTGAAACTTATAAAGGGATGACATCAGCAGAGAATTTTTCGAGTGGCATTCATTACATCCTTTCACAGCCATCTCCTTCGGCCTGATAAGATGTGCAACAAGCACGGAATCATTAATCTGGGTATGGCATTCTATGCATCTTACGCTCCTGAAGTGCGCCGCCTGGTTGGGAAGCCATTCATGTGTTTCCAGAATACTTATTTCTTCCCTTTCTGAAAGAAGGCGGAACCTGTCATAATCGGAATGACAGTGAAGGCAGATGTTGTTGTCGTAAAGTATGGTTTCCTTAATGTTTGTGCTGTTTCGGATATTGATCCTGTAATCGTGCGGACCATGGCACTTCCAGCAGGTAAAGCCCTCTTCCTCGAGTTTGAAATGAACGCTTTCCCGGTATTCTGCATCGATGATCTCAAAGTTGAATTCGGAGAACATATCGTCGCCGCCGTGGCAGTCGAGACAGTTGAAACTCTGTTCCATCCTCAGCTCGCCGGGATGGGGAAAAATGACATAATCCGCTGAATGACAGTCAGTACAGCTGAAGCTTTTATGATTCGAGATATAAAAATCATTCCTGTCGATTACCCTCTCGGAAAACATCATCGCTTTCACCTCCCGTCCAAGGTTCTCATTTGTGTATGTATATGTTTTCTGCCCGTGACACACGAAACATCTTTCATTATCCTCATGGAAGGGTGAGACATAAGTCACGGTGTCGCCAGCGGCAGTCGCCTCCTTTGCCCTTTCTGATGCAAAGGCAGATGATCCCAAAGTCAGAACAAGGATCAGGGAAAGGTATTTCATTTCTGAAACTGTCATTTTTTTCTGTTAGTTAAAATCTAACCGTGATATTGAATCCGAAAAGGAATTCGCCGTCGGCAAAGTCGTTTGTATTAAAAAGAAGGTTACGCTGGTTTATTATCTGTGAATAATTGGCGGCGAACACCTGAAAATTATGAGTGGCAGTGCTGATCTCCCAGCCAAGTGAAAGGTTTGGCTTTGGTTTCAGTTCATCGTTGTCGAGTTCCTGTTTTGTCAGCAGCTGGTCATACTCAAGCAGAAGTGAATGTGATCCGAACAGGGTCGCTTTTGCCCCTGCCGAAAAACCGAAATTGAGGTTTTTGTATTTTGACTCGTTTGTATACTGCGGTACTGCATTGAAATAGACCACCGAGGGAGCTATCTGAGCTGAAACCTTTTCGCTGAACTTCCTGGCAACAATAAACTGTGTAAAATAGGAAAGCCTGTGTATATCCCTGTACCTGTCAAGAGGACCGAAGGCCTCCTTCTTCCTGAGATCCAGAACGAAATTACCATAATACGAAAGAGAAACAGGCATGCTGTTGTCTTCGGTCTGTCGCAGGATGAGATACTTCCATTGTATATCCTGAAGCTTGTAGTCCTTTGTTGTTCCGCCTCCGATCATAAGTCTGTCGGTAACTCCGAAATTCAGCCCCAGTCTCGTATTTGCAGCTCCGTAAATGCCGAAAAGGTCGTGATAGTCCTCGATAAGGCTGAACCTGTGATGTATCTGGAGTTCCATCCCCTCTTTGTAAGGAGTCTCCACGGTCTGATTGTCAATTAGCACGGCGGTTCCAAAGGTAAACCTGACCGGTTTTGCTTCTGCTTTCTCCACGCTTTCTTCCTGAGCTGAAAGAGAAAGAGTCAAAACTGACAGAAACAATATTAGAAGGTTCTTTTTCATCATAATATAATTTTGATTTTTAAGGTCACATGCCTGCCCTGCATCAGGCGGGGGAACCCACATGGAAAGATCCCTGTTCCTCTTTGTGCTTTTGACCATGCGGGTTTCATATTATCCGGGTTATTAGGTTATTTTTTCAGTTATTCTGTGCACCCTGTTCTATCCAGAGCAGTATCAGTTGTTTTTCCGCATCGAGGGTAAAAGCAGTATGGCTGCTGGAGATCACCATTTTGTAAAGCCGGCTGTCAGCGGCAGGCTGGCTCAGATAACCTCCGGATGTGAGCGCCTCAAATGAATTGCCTGCCCTCAGGTCGGGACTTCTGCTGCCCTTGTGGCAGGAAATGCAGTTTGCCGTGAATATGGGCTGTATCTGAGTCCCGTATAAAACAGGCTCTTCCGGATCAACCGTCTCAACCTGGTAGACATACTTCTCACATGATGAAAACAGTGCCATTCCGGCTATAAGCAACAGGAAGGAAAGAAGAACCGGCAGTTTCCTTGTTTTCATTATCTTTTCTGTTAGTTGTTTCACAAAGATATCTGATAATACTGATTAATAATATATTACCGGCAATTTTTTACTAAAATATCAATGCTGTTTATCATATAAAAAATTGACATATATCACAGGTCCGGATGATAAATATTAGGCCACTTATTGCTGTTCTGGTGTACCCTTATCAAAATGTTAATACTAACTGAAACATACCAGGAATGAAGGTTAGTGACCATCTGATTTCACCTAACTTTTGATTTTGACAAAGACACTCTTAATTTTGATGAAAAAGGGATTTCTGGTGATGAAAGTCGCTCCTGCTATGACAAACAATTTTCAACTGTAAGTATTTTCAGCTCATTGCGGAGACCTCATTTTGACAGAGGATGTTTTTTAGTTTATATTTCGACCGATTTTGTTAGTTAGGTCAAACGGACCTCAGCCTTCATCGATTATACACATGATCAGATGGTTAGATGTCCTGGTGACATATCCGGCAATGTTCAGTTTTTTTTTAGTTATTCCAGTCAGTTAATCCGGCGTTGGTCCAATGGTTAGTGTTTGTGGCAGTTCAGTTCACCTGTTTAAATTAAGGTCAAGAATGGTCTTCCGATGGGTAAGATCATTGATGAGACTGGGATTTATGGTTGTGCTGCTGTTTCAAATGACGGAGCTTCACTGTGACACAAAAAGGGTCTTGTTCATCGGAAACAGCTACACTTTCCACAACAACATGCCGGATATTGCAGCCGAGGTGGCACGGTCAGCAGGCGATCAGCTTATATTTGCAACTTCAGCTTATTCAACCTATAATCTTCAGCTTCACTCCACAAATGCCACCACACTCGAACTCATCCGTCAGGGAGGATGGGATTATGTGGTTCTCCAGGAAAACAGCCAGTATCCTTCCGAGCCTTTAAGCTGGGTTGAGCAGAATGTTTTTCCCTATGCAGCGTTTCTTTCAGGCGAGGTCAGAAGGTACAATCCCGGTGCCGAAACAATGTTCTATATAACATGGGGGAGAAGAGACGGTGACGCCGACAGGTGCTCAAGGCTTCCGGTTGTCTGCACCTACACCGGGATGGACGACCTTACCCGCGAAAGGTACATGATGATGGCTGATCGGAACGATGGAGTTCTGTCACCGGTAGGCCCCGTATGGAGATACCTCCGGGAGAACCATTCGTCCATAGAGCTCTATGTCGACGACGGCAGTCATCCCTCTGCAGCTGGTTCCTATGCTGCAGCCTGCTGCTTCTATGCAGCTGTATTCAGGAAAGATCCCGGGCTCATAACCTACAACTACTCCGTGGGCTCATCTACAGCCTCAACAATCCGCAGCGCTGCCAGAACTGTGGTCTATAATAACCTTTCGACTTGGCACCTGGGAAATTCTTCAACCTATACAATTACCTCCTCAGCAGGAAGCGGCGGAACAATTACTCCTTCAGGCACCAGGACAGTCCATCCCGGAGATAACATTACCTACAGGATAACTCCCAACTCCGGATATTATATAAGTAATGTCAGGGTCGACAATGTTTCAGTAGGCAGTCCTTCCTCGTACACTTTCAGCAACGTTTCATCAAATCATGTCATTTCGGCCACCTTTGGGATTAATGGTTATACGATAACGGCCGGAGCCGGAGCCGGAGGCAGCGTGACTCCCTCGGGAAGTGTTGGTGTAAGTCACGGCTCCGACATAACTTTTTCCATTACACCTTCCACAGGTTACTCCGTAGCTGACGTCAGGATTGACAATGTTTCTGCAGGGTCAGTAACATCCTATACCTTCCGCGATGTTACAGAAAACCACAGCCTTTATGCCACTTTCTCGGCACGGGAATTCAGAATATCAGCATCTGCAGGCACAGGCGGATCAATAACTCCATCAGGCACAAGGAATATCAATTTCGGATCGCAGGCAACCTTCACAATCACTCCCGGCACCGGATACCGAATCCTCGATGTAAGGGTCGACGGCTCTTCGGTTGGAGCTGTATCAACATATACTTTTTCAAATGTAGAATCGGATCATACCATAGCTGCCTCGTTCATACTGCTGACATACAATATTGATGGTTCGGCCTCTTCGGGAGGATCAATAAGCCCTGCAGGAACAAGCCGGGTCAACCATGGTTCGCAGCTCAGCTTTACAATTACGCCTTCAACAGGATACAGGATACAGGACGTCAGAGTTGATGGCGTGTCGGCCGGAGCTGTTTCAGTGTACACCTTTACCGGCATCAGTTCGGATCATACAATAGAAGCATCGTTTATTCTGCGGACATTCAGTATTGATGCCTCTGCATCTGAGGGAGGATCGATTAGTCCTCCGGGTTCCACAAGCGTAACCTACGGTGAGGACCAGGCATATATAATTACTCCCTCCACAGGATTCGAAATCTCTGACATAAGGATTGACAACGTCTCAGTGGGGCCCGTGGAGTCCTATACATTTAATAATGTTGTAAGGGATCATACAATAACGGCTCATTTCAAACTAAAAACCTATGTAATAGCCACAGAATCAAACCAGGGAGGATCGGTCAGTCCTTCGGGTCCCAGAACTGTTGATCACGGATCAGCTCTTGAATTCACTTTCAGTCCTGATTTTGGCTACCGCATCAGGGATGTGATTATTGATGGAATATCCATGGGGATGATCAGGACATATACATTTGGGAACATCAGCGGAGATCATACGGTATCTGTTAAGTTTGAGCCAATTCCGATATATTATCTCACTGCAGTCAGCGGAGAGGGAGGTTCTGTTACACCGGCAGGGATAACTGATGTCTTTGAGGGTTCAGATCTGGCTTATTCCATTGTACCCGATTCCGGATACCGGATTCTGAATGTTACTGTTGACAACCTCTCGCTTGGATCCATAAATGAATACACTTTCAGCGGGATAAGTTCCGATCACAGGATAACGGCAAGTTTTACAACAAGCTCGGAGGTATTGATTTATCCCAATCCCTTTTCCTTGACTTTCAACATATTGATAAAATCCCCTGAAGACAGCAAATTTGACCTTGTGGTAACTGATTTTTCGGGACGGATAGTATTGATCCGCAACTCCGTTCCGGGAAATGAGAATACCCCTGTCCTTATTCAAGGTGATAAGGGATACTATTTTGTAAAGGTCCTTCTGGGGGGCCGTAAGATCGGCACCTTCAAGATACTGAAGTCAGGGAGCTGATTTTCGGCAGATCCCCGGTTGCATCAGAATTTATAGCTGTTGTCGCCGATAAGCTTGTCAGCTATTCTTCTGCGGGCATCCTTGACGTTAATTCCCTTTACCCGCGACAGTGCTTCTGCGGCAGTCAAAAGGCCGGCAGCCATTTCTCCGGTGGCGAAAGCGTTGATAGCGTCGGAGCTCTCTTTTCTTACAACTACGGCTGTTTCTGAAAAATTGACATCAAGTATATCCCTGTAAACCGGGTCGACTCCCTTCAGGCTTTCAAGCTTCTCAATCCTCAGGGCAAGCGATTCCGAGAGGTAGGTCTCCATCATTATTTCGGCGATATTGTTCATCACCTCCTGTTCATTGACCAGACCTTTTCCGAAATGTGTCACTGCACCGTGCATGCACAGCAGGACAGCTTTCTTGAAGTTGCTGATATATCTTTTCTTCTCACCGAAGTATGTCTCATCAGAGGGTTCAGGGCCTGTAAGATCACCGGGATTGCTGAAGAGTCTTTCAGCTTCGCCGAAGAGGTCAAAGTCGCCCTTCATAGCCCTTTTCATTGCCGTATCGGAAACGAGCAGACGGTTTATTTCGTTGGTGCCTTCAAAGATCCTGTTGATCCTCGAATCGCGGTAACCCCTTTCCACATCCATTTCGGCCGAGTAACCCATTCCACCGTGAATCTGAACTGCCTCATCGGCTACATAATCGAGCATTTCCGAACCGGCTACCTTAAGTATGGCTGCCTCAACCGCATAGTGGCTTATCGCCTCAATGGCAGCGCGTCCCTTGTCTCCGCAATCCGATTTCAGCTTTTCCATAAGGTCGTCAATGTCCATACTCACCCTGTAAACAGCCGACTCTGAAGCCAAAAGTCTTATGACCTGCTGAGCGAGCTTATGCTTTATTGCTCCGAATGAAGAAATGAGAACTCCGAACTGTTTACGCTCGTTGGCATACTTAACCGAGTCGTTAACAGCTTTCTTTGCGGCTCCGAGTACATTGGCTCCCAGTTTGAGCCTTCCCATATGAAGTATGCTGAGAGCAATCCGGAATCCTTCTCCCCTCTTGCCAAGAAGGTTTTCAACAGGAACCTTAACGTCGTTGAAATAAATCTGGGCTGTTGATGATCCCTTGATTCCCATTTTATGCTCGTCATTGCCAATAACCACACCAGGGCTGTTGCTTTCAATGATAAATGCGCTGAGAACCCTGTCGTTGTCGATCTTGGCAAAGACTATAAGAGTGTCGGCAAATCCTGCGTTCGTGATCCACATTTTCTGGCCGTTGATAATATAATGAGTGCCATCCTCCGAAAGGCGGGCATTTGTCTTTCCTGAATTGGCGTCGCTGCCGGCTCCGGGCTCTGTAAGGCAGTAGGCTCCGATAAGTTCACCGCTTGCCAGTTTGGTAACGTATCTCTGACGCTGATCTTCATTGCCGTAATACATCACGGGCATTGTCCCGATCCCGCAGTGGGCCATGTAAGCCACTGAGAATGAATAACCAGCTCCGGTGGTTTCAGCCACAAGCATTTGCGTAACGAACGATTGTCCGAAGCCTCCGTACTCTTCCGGAACCGATATTCCAAGCATGCCGAGTTCTCCTGCTTTACTGAGGATCTCTCTCATCAGAACTCTGTCACCCTTTTCAAGATCGTTCATTCTGGGATATACTTCCGTATCGAGGAAATCCCTGCAGGTCTGAGCTATCATCAGCTGTTCCTCATTGAACTCTTCAGGTATGAAAATATCTTTTGCTTCAGTTTCGCTCACGAGAAACTCACCGCTTTTCAAAACTTTTCTGGTTCCCATTAACTTATTGATTTTTAAATTATTTAATCATGCCTCCATCGCCTGAAGTACAAGTTCGGCGATATCCATGTTTTTCACATCTTCTTCCCTGTTACTGTATTTCAGGCCGTCGGTCATCATCGTCATGCAGAAAGGGCATGCCGTTGCAATAATTTCGGCTCCGGTGAGCAGGGCTTCGCCGGTTCTTTCGAGAAAGACCTCGCTTGTGCCTTTTTCAGCTTCTTTGAACATCTGACCCCCTCCTGCTCCGCAGCATAGTGCAAAGCTTCTGTTCCTTTCCATTTCGGAATATCCGTCAGTCATTGAATGCAATATCTTCCTGGGCTCGGAATATATATCATTTGCCCTTCCCAGATAACATGGATCATGAAATGTTATTTTCACGTCTTTCATCATCTGTTTATTGAGTTTAAGCCTTCCTTCCTCAATGAGATTGTTTAAAAACTCTACATGGCTTATAACATCGTATGATCCACCCAGATCGGGGTATTCATTTTTAAAAGTATTGAAGCAGTGAGGGCAGGTTGTAATTATCTTTTTTATCCCGTATCCGTTAAGAAGTTCTGTCACCTGGAGAGCCTGCATCTGAAAAAGCATCTCATTTCCGGCTCTCCTTGCGGGGTCTCCGGAACATGTTTCCTCTTTTCCCAGCACCGCAAAGCTTATATTAAGTCTGTTAAGTAAAATGGCAAAGGCCCTGACCACCTTTTTGTACCTGTCATCGAAAGCTCCGGCGCATCCCACCCAGAACAGGTATTCGGGTTTTGAAGGGGAACCGTTAAGTTCCGCAAAAACCGGTAGTTTAAAGCCAATATCCTTAGCCCAGTTTAGTCTCTCCTCAGCCGAATATTGCCAGGGAGCGCCATTGTTCTCAATATTACTGAAAATACTTTTCAGTTCCCCTGGAGCTGAAGCTTCCTCAAGGACAAGGTATCGCCTCATATCAACAATAAGCGAGGGCTGGTTTATATTTATGGGGCACTCCTGTGCACAGGCGTTGCAGGTTGTGCAAGCCCACAGCTCCTCATGTGAAATATAATCTCCCAGCAGGGAACGACCATCATCATAGTCTTTTCCGTTCTTTATCATCAGTGGGCCCTTTTCCTTCATCCTGGCCCTGATATCCATCATTATCTTTCTAGGCGACAGCATTTTACCGGTAAGGTTGGCAGGGCATACCGATGTGCACCGGCCGCACTCGGTACATGAGAGAGAATCAAGGTAATTCTTCCAGCTGACATCCTGAACATCCTTCACTCCAAACCTTGGCGGTGCTTCAGTTTCGGATGACGCCGAAAAAGCTGTTTCGGGATTGAGCATAAGTTTAACCTCCCTTGTAATACTGTCCATATTCACAAGTTTTCCCAGAGGATCAAGTCTCGAAAGGAAAACATTGGGAACCGACATAAAGACATGGAAGTGTTTTGAATACGGGAGGTAATTTGCAAAAAAGAATATCAGAAGGATGTGGGACCACCACGAGATCTCATGCAGTATATGGAATCCGTTTTCTGACAGGCCTCCCAGGGCTCCTGCCAGGAAGGCGCTTGCCGGAAAGATCCCGTACACAGGTTCTCCTTTTGCTGCCATCTCACCGACATATCCGGTGTTCATTGTAAGGAGTGACACCATCAGAAGGAGAATAAGGGTAAGAGCACTGCCGGCATCAACATGCGACCTCTTCTTCATCTCAATACCCTCAAACCTTGGGACATGGAGAAAGAGGCGCCTTACAAGAAACACTATTATTGATAGTGCTACTATTACGGCGAAAACGTCTCCCGAAGCGATCATGAAATCATAAAAGCCGCCCAAAACATGTAGGGAACGTTCTGTTCCGGCCAGGCCGTCTATTACCATTTCGATACTTCCGAAAAGGATCAGGCAGAAGCCCCAGAAAACAAGTGCATGAAGCAATCCAAGCACAGGCCTTCTGAATATCTTTGTCTGTCCGAAGGCAACCTTTAAGGTCAGTATCAGTCTTTTTCTTATATCCCTTACAGCAAATGCCGGTCCAGTGAAACTGAAATATCCGGCAAGTTTTTTTACTGTGAAAGCAAAAATGCCAAGAGTTAATATCAGGGCAAGTGCGAATATTATCTGTCTGGCCATCAGGGTAATTTCTATTTTTTCAAAGCTTTTACGGCTTCAACCAGTTTAGGCACGACTTTCAATGCATCACCCACAATGCCGTACTGGGCCGATTCGAATATTGGTGCATCCTTGTCGTTGTTAACTGCCACTATGTATTTGGAAGAGCTGACACCTGCAAGATGCTGGGTAGCACCTGATATACCTATGGCAAGGTAAAGGTCAGGAGCAATGATCTTGCCAGTCTGTCCTGTATGCTCCTCGTGAGGTCTCCAGCCCTCATCGGATACCGGTCTCGAGCAGGCTGTTGCAGCGCCCAGGAGTGACGCAAGTTCCTCGAGCGGACCCCAGTTGTCTGGCGATTTCATTCCCCTTCCTCCCGATACGACAATGCCGGCATCGGTAAGAAGCATCCTTCCGGTCTGCACCGACCGTTCAGCCACTTCAGTCACGGGCCTCACTGCTCCTTCATATTTAACGACCCCGGGTACCGCTCCTGTCGGATTTTCCTTCATCGCAAATGAATTCTGGGCAAGTGTAAGTATCCTTACATCTGTTCTGATAATAAGGTGAGCATAGGCATTTCCTGAATAGGCTCTTTTGTAGACTGTGAAGGGATCGAGGCTCAGTGGAAGGCGGCTGACTCCCGACCCGAGTCCGGCTTTCAGCCTTACAGAAAGTCTAGGCGCAAGAGCCTTACCGCTTATATTGTTTGAAAGGATCACCACGGTTGCTCCCTCTTTAACAGCCGTATCGGCAATAATATCAGTGTAGACCCGTGTGTCGAAAACCCCGACGCCCTCCTCTGCAATATTAAGGATCTTTGATGCTCCGTAAGTGCCAAGCTTACTGAGCTCTTCAGTTCCGGTGCTGCCTATTGACAAGGCTGTTACACTGGTGTTCATCATTTCTGCCAGAGCAGAGGCGTAGGAAACAAGTTCAAATGAGAGTTTCTTGAATTTTCCCTCCCAGTTCTCGGTATATACTAGTATTGACATGGTTTTGCTTTTTCTTGTTAATAAGTCAGAGTACCCTTGCTTCGTTCTGAAGCAGCTCGATAAGAAGTGCAGGGTCTTCCGGATCAATAAACCTGCATGCAGCGCGCGGTGCTGGTTTCTCATAACTAACGACCTCAGTGAGGTGCGTGTTTCCTGCCGGTTCAACAACCCTTATCTGTTTCGTCCTTGCACTCATAATTCCCCTCATCGAGGCAATCCTGGGTTCCCTGGCTATTCCTTTCTGAACAACTGCGACAAAAGGAGAAGGAACCTTTACTGTTTCCTTTCCGCCGTCGATTTCCCTAGTGATCAGTATTGCACCGTTTTCAACAGAGATGCCCGACACAGATGAGACGGATGGCATTCCAAGGAATTCAGATATCATACCCCCAACCGCCGATCCGTTAAAATCGCTCGATTCAATACCACACATAACTATATCATATCCGTCTTTCTTTATTACTTCCGAAAGCTCAAAGGCAACGGAGTATGAATCCTTTGCCGCAGTATTTATCCTTACGGCATCGTCAGCGCCAATTGCAAGGGCTTTTCTTATTGTAGGCTCTGATGAGACAGGGCCTGCATGGGCCACAGTAACTGCTTTTATAACTCCCGCCGAAGCTTCCTTCAGCTCAAGGGCACGTGTGAGCGACAATTCGTCCCACGGGTTTATCACCCACTGGATGCCAGCAGTATCGATCGACGAGTTCCCCTCTGCGAGTTTTATTTTCGTCGTCGTATCGGGAACATTGCTAATACAAACCAATATTTTCATTTTTCTCTTGTTAGTAATTTTATCCGGCCAGGTTTTCCCGGTTGTGAGTTCCGGAAATTCTTTCCCGGAGGCGGCAAATATAATAATTATCGTTTCACCTGCAAATTAATAAACCATAGCATATTTATCCTATTCGAAAGAAATCATGTCTTTATTTGTCTGAAAACATGTTCGTTAGATAACTTAAATCCTTGCTTTCACGCTGCTGTTCGAAAACTTCAACTGTATTGATCATCAAAATAATCAGTTGTAAAAGTACAATTTACAGGTATTAGATTTAAATTCGCCACCCAAAATATGTTATAAAATAAAGAGGTGAAGCAACCTTTAAGGGTATATGGTGGGATTCTTCTGGCAATGATATTCTGGGCCTTTTCCTTTATCTGGTTCAAGATAGCCAATGAGAGTTACAGGCCGATTGCCATCGTATACATGAGGCTTATCATTTCGATAATTCTCCTTTCATCGTATCTGGCGGTGAAGAAGAAATTCGTGAAGATAAAGAAGGAAGACCGCAGGTTGTTTTTCATGCTTGCTCTTTTTGAGCCTTTTCTCTATTTTCTCGGGGAGAGTTACGGTCTTACCTATGTTTCTGCCACAGTTGGATCAGTTTTAATATCTACTATCCCGGTTGTTGCCACAATAGGAGCATGGATCATTTTCAGGGAAAGGCTCAGGGTAATAAATTACATCGGTATCCTTGTATCCTTTGCGGGAGTGGTGATCTTCGTGATGAACGGGGAAGGGACTCTCACATTCAGCCTGAAGGGGCTGGCCCTTATGATGCTTGCTGTTTTCTCGGCAGCCGGATACAATCTGACCTTGAGCAGGCTGGTAGGAAGTTACGGACCTGTATTTATTGTTAACATCCAGAACGCAATAGGGGCTGTCCTCTTTCTTCCGCTCTTCCTTATTTTCGAGCTGAAGCCTCTGCTGTCTACCCCTTTCAGTTTTTCAGCCTTCCTTCCCGTTGCGGAACTTGCTGTTTTTGCTTCCTGCGGCGCATTTATTCTCTTCGCCTATTCAATAAGGAAAATGGGAGTGACCAGGGCAAATGTCTTCACAAATTTCATTCCCGTTTTCACAGCTATTTTTTCCTTTTTCATCCTTGGCGACAAGCTTACCCTTCAGAACATGATCGGAATGGCTGTCGTTGTTACGGGCCTTATAATGTCGCAGCTTAATGGTCAGCGAGCCAGGAGCGATGATGCCGTTATTCTCACCGGCAAGACTGCGTGATTTGTCATTCCCGCACAGCCGTATTGATCTTTTGCCCGGGAAAGCCTTATATTTACACTAATATCGAGAATGATGGTGAAGAAGGTGTCCATTATACTGCTTGTCATTTTCTCAGAGACTGTTTGTCTCCCTCAAACAGGTGGTGACAACGTATACGAATTCCTCAACCTCACCCATTCGGGACTTATTTCTTCCCTCGGAGGATCGAACGTATCGCTCAGCGGGTCGGGGCTGAACATGTCGTGGCACAATCCCGCACTTCTCGATTCTTCATCTTCGGGAAGCCTGGCGTTGAATTATTCCAATTATCTCGCGGGAATAAACTATGGCCTTGTGCTGTATTCACCTTCACTTAAGGGGCCTGGATGTCTTGCTGCAGGGATTACATACCTGAATTACGGTTCTTTCACCGAAGCAGATATCGCCGGGAATATAACCGGCTCATTCAGTGCTTCCGAGTCGGCTTTTGCTCTGATTTATTCGCATCGTGTCGATTCAAATTTTTCAGCGGGAATTAACCTCAAGCCGGTAATTTCGCACCTCGAAAGGTATAATTCATTCGGGATCGCCTTCGATGTTGGAGTATCGTGGCATAACCGCAGTAATCTGTTGTCGGCAGGATTTGTCCTCAGGAACGGCGGTATTCAGCTTACAACTTACGCAGGAGAGAGACGCGGGAAGCTTCCCTTTGAACTTCTTGCAGGCATTACCGTGAAACCGGAACACGCTCCCTTCAGGATTTCCGTTACGGCAAGGCATCTCGGGAAGTTTGATCTCACTCATGAATACGAATCAGCGGGGGATGATGAAACAGATGTCCCGAACGGATTTGCCGAAGATCTTTTCAGGCACATAACCGCCGGTGTGGAAATAATACCTCACCGTAACTTCTGGCTGAGTGCGGGATACAATCATCAGAGAAGAAGCGAACTGAGAAGCAGTGCAGGAAGCGGAGGAACAGGATTATCATGGGGCTTCGGTCTCAACGCTTCATTTCTTTCACTGGAGTTCGGAATGGCTTCGTATCATCTGGCGGGATCGTCGATACATTTTTCGGCAATAGTAAGGCCTGATATCATGTACCACCTCTTGCGGAACTGAAACTAAAATTGATTTTCGCTGTTTAATTTCCCATATTTGTGCATTCTGAATTATGTGATGGAGAAGAAACTGATAATTGCCATTGACGGTTATTCATCGTGCGGAAAGAGCACCTTTGCCAAAGCGATAGCCAGGGAACTGAACTATTTGTACATCGACAGCGGTGCCATGTACCGTGCCGTTACACTTTACTGCCTGAGGAAAGGATATGCCGGGCGGGGAGAAATCAGGCTGAACGATATCCTGGCCGACATAGGAGAAATAGATATTTGCTTTGTTTATAATTCTGACATTGGCGAATATGAAACTTATCTGAACAATGAAAATGTTGAAAGGGAAATAAGGGGTATAGAGGTTTCGTCGCATGTAAGCAGGATAAGCCAGATCCCTGAAGTAAGGGAAAAGATGGTGGAGCTTCAGCGTCAGATAGGTGTCTTCAAGGGTATTGTGATGGACGGGCGCGATATAGGGACAGTGGTATTTCCGGATGCCGACCTTAAGATTTTCATGACAGCGTCGGTTGATATCAGGGCAAAAAGAAGATATGACGAGTTAAAAGGAAAGAATATCCATGTCGACCCCGAGGAGATAAGAAAGAACATTATCGCACGGGATATCGCTGACGAGAACAGGGACATCAGTCCCCTCCGTAAGGCGGAAGATGCCATTGTGCTTGACAACTCCAGGATGACGGTGGAAGAGCAGATGGAGTGGGTAATGAAGATTATAGCGACAAAGAATCATGGTCGTTGAAACCGATAAAAAATCAGGGTTCTGTTTCGGTGTCCATAATGCCGTCAGAATTGCGGAAGAGGCTCTTACCGCCGGAGAAAAAGTATATTCCCTTGGCCAGATCGTTCACAACGACAGGGAGGTAGAGCGGCTTGCCTCTCTGGGGCTTGTAACTATCAGACATGATGAGCTAAGGACGCTCAGCAACTGCAAAATCCTGATACGCGCCCATGGCGAACCGCCCTCAACCTACAGGATTGCTCAGGAAAACAACATTACCATCATAGAAGCCACCTGCCCCATCGTAAAAAAACTCCAGTCGAGGATCAGGGAGGCATGGCAGAGAGCCGGAAAGGCAAACGGCCAGATAGTGGTTTACGGAAAACCCTTACATGCAGAGGTTATTGGCCTTCTCGGCCAGACAGAGAATGAAGGTATACTGATCTCCGGGCCGGAAGATCTCGGCAGGATCGACTTTTCACGTCCGGTAACGCTCTTTTCCCAGACAACAATGGACATAGACGCTTACGACCGGATAAAGGACCTGATAAGGGAAAAAATGGCAAATGAAGGGAAACTGGATCCTGGCAACGGATTTGAGGTCCATAATACAGTCTGCGGACAGGTATCAAACAGGGAGCCTCATCTGAGGACCTTTGCAAAAAACCATGATGTCATAGTTTTTGTCAGCGGCAGGGAGAGCTCAAACGGGAAAATGCTTTATCAGGTATGCAAAAGTGTCAATCCTGAAACCTATTTTATAACTTCAGCCGAGGAAATAGATCCTTCGTGGTTTAACGGGAAGAATTCGGTTGGCATATGCGGGGCCACATCTACACCCAGATGGCTTATCGAGAGTGTGCGTGAACACATATCAGGACTCTGACTTGCCTGCTGACGAAATTCCCGCTTAAAAATATATTGCTACTTTTAATTAAGTTTTACTCGTTCACCAGATGCTTGTTTCTCTGTCCCTACTGTAATGGAAAAGAAGATAAAAATTGCCCGTCTCTCAGTTTTTTCAAACTCACTGCTTACAGCACTTAAGCTTGTTGTTGGCTTTGCAAGCGGTTCTGTAAGTATAATATCGGAAGCCATTCACTCGGGAATGGACCTTATTGCAGCCGTGATAGCTTTCTTTGCCGTAAGGATCTCCGACACCCCTCCCGACAGGAGACATCCATACGGACACGGAAAGTTCGAAAACATATCAGGAGTCGTCGAAGGACTGCTTATACTGGTGGCGGCAGCTCTTATCATCAATGAGGCTGTAAGGAAGCTGCTCGGAGAACCGATAGTGCTCGAGGCGATCTGGCTGGGTATGGCTGTAATGGCAATCTCTGCTATTGTAAATGCCATTGTCTCACGCAGACTATACAAAGTTGCACGGGAGACCAACTCAGTCGCACTTGAGGCTGACGCACTTCATCTTAAAACGGACGTGTATACATCCCTTGGTGTTGCCGTGGGGCTTGGCCTTATAATGGTTACCGGCATCAGCTGGTTAGATCCTGTTGTAGCCATTGTGGTTGCGCTTTTCATAGTAAAGGAATCGGTAGTGCTTCTGAAAAAAGCATTTTTCCCTCTTATTGACACTTCATGGGGCAGTGAGGAAATAAAAAAGCTTGAGGAGAGACTGGTGCTGATGAAGGTCAGCTATCATGATCTGAGGACAAGGATAGCCGGAAACTACAGGTTTGTGGACATTCATATTGAGATCCCTGCCGACGAATCGGTCGGCAATGCACACAGCTATTGCGACATGATCGAGGATGAATTGAAAAGCCTGTACGAAAACCTTACAGTGACCATTCATGTTGAGCCCGAAGAGAAAGAGAATTCCTGAAAAACTTTTTAAAGGTTGCTGGTTGCTTGTTACTGGGTGCTTGTTGNNCTGGGTGCTTGTTGTTGGGTGCTTGTTGCCGGGTGATCTGGAATTAATTTACTGACTGCCAACTGCCGGCTGCCGACTGCCAACTGATTTTCCTGTTGAGTATTTCAACCTGAGGCTGTTCGTAACCACGCTTACGCTGCTGAGGGCCATAGCCGCACCTGCGATCATAGGATTAAGGAGAAATCCGTTGACGGGGTAAAGAACCCCTGCTGCCAGAGGGATTCCGATAATGTTATATATGAAAGCCCAGAAAAGGTTCTGGCGAATTGTCCTAACAGTCCTTCTGCTAAGCCTCACAGCCGTAACAACGGCAGTAAGGTCGTTTCCGAGGATAGTCATTTTTGCAGTGTCGATGGCGATGTCAGATCCTTTTCCCATGGCAATGCTTATGTCGGCCGTGGCAAGAGCCTGGCTGTCATTTATTCCGTCGCCCGCCATTCCCACGATCCTGCCTTTGCCCTGCAGCTCCTCAACGAGGGATGCCTTGTCGGCAGGAAGCATTCCTGCCCTTACATTCTCTATTCCTGTCCTTTCCGCCACCGACCTGGCGCTTATCTCATTGTCACCGGTAACAAGAAACACCTCAATTCCCATATTTGTCAGCTCTTTTACCGCTGTTACAGAACTTTCCGGGATCCTGTCCGAAACAGCAATAAAAGCAAGGACTTCCCTGCTGTCGGAGAAGAACACAACCGTCATGGCATCAGCTTCACAATCATCAGCCCCGACAGCAAGTTCATTACTTATTGCAATACTCTTTTCATCAATCAGTCTCCTGCTCCCGGCATAGTATCTTCGTCCTTCACTCAGACCCGTAACCCCTCTGCCCGGCAAATTCTCAACATCTTCTACTGCCACCATCCTGGTCTTTCCCTCAAAATGACGTACCACAGCACCGGCCAGTGGATGTTCCGACATGGTTTCAAGTGATACCAGGACATTCTCGCTTTCAAGCCTGGCTGCCTCCGATTTCCAGACCGCTTTTGACACAGAAGGCACACCCTCAGTCACCGTACCCGTCTTATCCAGCAGAATAACGTTTACTTTCCCGGCCAGCTCGAGCGATTCTGCGTCCCTTATAAGAATATTATTCTCGGCCCCCTTCCCTATTCCCACCATCACAGCCGTGGGTGTTGCAAGTCCGAGAGCGCAGGGGCAGGCAATGACAAGCACTGTTATCATTGAAAGAAGCCCCTGGATAAATGAGTTCTCTCCTCCCGCAACCCACCATACCGCAAGGGTGATAACCGATATTGCAGCCACAGCCGGTACAAATACAGAAGCCACCTTGTCGACAAGCTTTTGCACCGGGGCTTTGCTTCCCTGTGCCTCAGCCACAAGCCTTATTATACTTCCCAGGAGAGTATCAGATCCAACCTTTTCCGCCACAAACTGAAAAGTTCCTTTCTGGTTCACGGTACCGGCAAAGACGTTTGAACCTGCCTCCCTGAACACGGGGACCGGCTCGCCTGTTATCATACTCTCATCAATATAGCTGTTGCCCGAAGTCACCTTTCCGTCAACCGGGATTCTCTCACCCGGCCTTACAAGGATCTCATGGCCCGGCTTCACGGCCGAAATAAGGAACTCCCTTACCTCCCCGTCACTCATCACCCTGAAAACGGTGCGGGGCTGAAGTCCGATAAGTTTCTTAAGTGCCGATGACGTTCTGGCTTTAGCCCTTTCTTCAAGAAGTTTTCCCAGAAGAACCAGCGCGATAACTACTCCTGCAGCTTCAAAATACACATGGGCATGAAGCGACCTGCTTTCCCAGAATTGCGGAAAGAGAGTATTGAAGGCACTGAATGCATAGGCTATTCCCGTGCTGAGTGATACCAATGTATCCATCGACGAAGTGCCATGCTTCAGCTGTCTCCAGGCATTTATAAAGAATTGCCTTCCTGACCAGAAAAGTATCGGTGTTGACAGAGCCCACATTATCCACTTTGAATATGGCATGTTCATGAAAAACATGCTTATCATTACCAGTGGAACTGCAAGTATCAGCGCTGCCACAGCTCTGCGCCTCATCGACCTGTACCTTGCCAGCTGATTGCTGCCTGCTTTCTCCTCAGCCTTTTCTCCCTCATCAGTTATCAGGTCATAGCCTATTGAGATAACATTCTCCTTTAGTCCTGAGGGTGTTATTACTGAAGGATCATATTCAACAGAAACCACTTCGGAGGCTAGGTTTACCGAAACCTTTTCCACTCCCTCAACCCGCGAAAGTTTCTTTTCAATATTTGCCGCACATGAAGCACACGACATTCCTGTTACGGGAAACTGTCCGAATATTATTGAATCCGGGATATTATCCTTATGTGTTGTTCTGTTTTCCTTGTTCATGGAACTAAAATATGAAATCCGGCAATTCTTTTCCTCAGTCCTGAAGTAAAAGCAACTTCCTGACAGGAAAACATCATGAAACCTGAAATGTTTAAAATCTCATACCCCGGGATTTGAATAAGATCCGTTATCCGGGTATCTTCAGATTCCCGTAAACAAATGTAGTCTCTGAAAGACTCCTTCGCAACTACAGTTAACAGTTGAAAAAAACACTGGAAAAATATTCCCGGGAAATGGTCAGTAGTATTGAAAAGCAGGAGACCCGATTAAGGTTTCTGCTATCTTTACAGATAAATCAGAAAAACAAAGAACAATGTCACTAACAGAAAGAGTAGCCGGCGATCTTATTTCTGCCATGAAGGCAAAGGATAAGGTATTGCTCGAAGCACTAAGAGCAGCCAAGACTGCATTTTTACTTGCCCGCTCGGAGAAAGGGCCCGATACGACCATTACTGCAGAGGAGGAGATAAGGATCATCCAGAAACTTGTTAAACAGAGACGCGAATCAGCCGAGATCTACAAGAGTCAGGAACGATCTGACCTGTGGGAGAAAGAGGTGGCCGAGGCTGATATCCTTGAAAAATACCTTCCTGCAAAGATCAGCGATGAAGAGCTCACCGGGGTGGTAAAGGCTGTAATTGAGAAAACAGGAGCGAAATCTCTTTCCGACCTCGGGAAGGTGATGGGTATTGCAGTAAAGGAACTTGCAGGCAAGGCTGACGGGAAGGAAATATCCGCAAAGGTAAAGCAACTCCTTGGCTGAGATTTTTCAAAAGTACCTGATTTTCATGAAAAAGATCATCCACCTTTCTGACCTCCATGTAGGGCATGAGGATTGCGGAGAAAAGTTCATTTCCATTATTGACAATATATCTTCACTGAACCAGCCCGCCTCAGAATATGTGATAGTGATCACCGGGGATATTGTCGACAATGCAAACTACGGCTGGCAGACAGATGAAGCATTGAAGGGTATAAGGCTGCTGGAAGATAAAGGATATACCGTCTTGCCTGTCCCCGGGAATCACGATTATGGTTCCGGAGTCTGGGGTGAGGAACAATATGTCGGGATCTTCAAGGAAAGATATTTCGGGAATCGTTTTCTAACATATCCCAAACTCGACATTATCGATGAAACGGCGTTTATCGGACTCGATTCCACGGCTGAGGAGCTGAAGGGGATCGACCGCTTCCTTTCGGAGGGTGAGCTGGGACCGGAACAACTGGAACGGCTTGAGACCATCATGTGGAGCGATGAGTTGGAAGGGAAGCTGAAGGTGGTCTATCTCCATCATCATCCTTTCGACTTCAAGCTTGCCATGCATCTGAAGGACAGTTACAGTCTGAGGCTGGTGATAGAGAACAGGATTGATCTTCTTCTTTTCGGTCACTATCATGTTGACCCGACAAGCGCCGGAAAGGTTTATCATGGTACCTGGGGGATCAGCAGGTGCTATAATGCGGGCTCGTCAACCCATAAAAACGGGAATACAGGATTTCAGAGAGTTATCGATCTTTCAGACCCTGATCCGGCTGTGGATTATGACGGGAATTATATATGATATTATGTAATCCCTGCCTGACTCATACAATTGGATATGATGCCCTGCAGTGTATGCCGGAAGGGCTATTCAGACACCCGCAGACAGAATCCGGATTTAACAGGAAATTATAACACTCATGGTAATAATGAAGATCAGAGAAGTAAAAAGACCGGGAGACAGGATTTATGGGGCTGTTGCAGCTTTGCTTCCTCAGCTTTCACCAGGTGCAGCCGGTCTGACACCAGAGCATTTCAGAAAGATACTCGGCAGAAAGGGCACTCATTTGTTCGTTGCGGAACACGGAAAGAAAATTGCCGGCATGCTTACTCTTGTGTCCTACGAAACACCCTCGGCAACAAGGTTCTGGATCGAGGATGTGGTTGTTGACGATTCGTTGAGGGGAAAGGGAATAGGCAGGGAGCTGGTCCGGTACGCTATTGATTTTGCACGGTCGAAAGGAGCCTGTGCAGTCGATCTTACATCAAGGCCTTCTAGAGAAGCGGCAAACTTCCTCTATAAGAAAATGGGATTCGAGCTCAGGGAAACCAATGCCTACAGATACCATATCCGTAAGCCTGGCATTTAAAAAAAATATTCCTTTCGTGGCATCTGACCTTGAAGGGGATACCACGGAAAGGAATATTTTCAACAAGAAAGATCTTACTTATTATATGGTTCGGTAACCTTTTTAAGAAGTGCTATTGTTGCCTTAATACCCTCTTCCTCGCTCAGCTTGCTTCCCTCATATTCCACATCGATATAGCCTTTATATCCCGAGTCGGCAATTATTTTCATCATCCTGACATAATCGATTTGTGTCTCATTGCCGTTCTCATCGAAATCGTGGGTTTTTCCGCTGACGCCTTTTGCAAAGGGCATAAGTTCCTGAACCCCCCTGTAGCGGTCGTACTCGTAGAAATTCCCCAGGTCAGGCAGTGTTCCGCAGTTGGGCTTGTTGATGCATTTCATTATCTCGGCAAGCCATTTTCCGTATGATGAGTTTCCCCCGTGGTTTTCTACAATTACATTTATACCGTGACCTGCCGCATATTCAGCCAGCCTGCCCAGCCCGTCGATTGCTGCAGCCTGTGTCTGGCCCATAGTTCCCCGTCCTGCAGCATTTACCCTTATGGAATGGCAGCCGAGGAATTTAGCAGCCTTAACCCATTTGTAATGGTTCTCGATTGCCTTGTTCCTTGCAGCAAGGGATGTGTCGGCCAGGCTTCCTTCTCCGTCAACCATTATTATCAGGCTCTTAACACCGTATTTTTCACATTCATTTTTGAGATTGGTAAGATACTCCATATCCTCTGCCTTGTCGCGGAAGAAAGTCGAGACATATTCAACTGCATCAAGTCCGTAGGTCTCTTTTGTAATCCTCGGAAAGTCCATGTTGGTCATTAGTCCCTTCCTTATAGACCTGTTAAGTGACCATTCGGCGAGCGATATTTTGTAGGCCGGCTCCTGAGCGGCAGATCCCTGGCTTATAGCGGCAGCCGCCAGAAGAATAAACAAAAAGGATTTTATTTTCATTTCATTAGGTTTTGTTAATAATGTTCAAATTTAATTATTTAACTGAAGAACCGGAATCAAAAGTTCCGCAAGTTGATCTCCAAATTGAGAAAACAGATNNTATGCAGACACAGGTTGTAATCAGTCAGATATTCATTCTTGCAGTTGTTGTAGGAATAGGTGCAATAGCTGCCAGGTTCAGGGTTTTTACCAATGAGTCGAAGGATGTTCTTTCAAAGATAATTTTCAACATCTCACTTCCCCTGATGCTCTTTACAAATTTTTTCAGGCTCGAAGCAACTCCCAGGCTGATATCAAACAGTCTGACGGTGCTTGCGGTATCGGGTTTTGTTATTCTTCTCCTCTTTCTTCTCGGGCTTGCATCCTCCAGTATCTTTGGTTTCAGAGGACATGAAGCTGCAGTTTTCAAAGTTCATTCGATGTTCGGGAACACCATTTTCCTCGGTTTCCCTCTTATCACGGCGCTCTACGGAGTGGAGGGGCTCCTCTATGCAAGTATGTTCCAGCTTGTTTCGACAATAATAATGTGGACTGCAGGAGTCATTATTCTCAGTCATGGAAATGGCGGGTCACTGAAAAAAAGTCTTCTCAGGGTTGTCAATCCGAATACCATAGCAACACTTGCCGGGTTGGTTTTCTTTCTCCTGTCTGTAAGGCTGCCTGAGATAATTCTCAGGCCAATGTCGGAGCTTGGTTCTGCAAACACCTGGCTTTCTATGCTGTATATAGGGGCGATGCTTGTCTTTTCGCAGGCAGGACGCCTTCTGAAGAAGAGGGAACTTTATGTTGTAAGCTTTCACAGGCTCATACTGGGTCCTTTTGTTCTTATAACAATTTTCTTCCTCTCTTCCTCCCTTGCCGGATTGGCTCCTGACAAGCTTGTATCTTCGGTAATTATTCTTGAAGCCTCTATGCCGTGTATGGCAACAGTTGTAATAATGGCAAAGGAATTCGGATCGGACGACAGGCTGGCTGTGGGGAATGTATTTATTTCGACTGTTTTAAGCATACTTACTCTTCCTGTTGTTGTTTTGGCTCTTGAGAAGCTGATGTGAAAGTTTCTGCGAAAAGATAAAATCATTAATTTTCGCCTTTCAGAAATCTTTCTGAGAATGATTACCGGAAGAGATAATTGATCAAATAAGAATTATTGTTGTTTAAGTGTCAAAAGAAGTTTCCATGACGAGGAATTCACAGTTCAAGCTCACAATATTTCTGATCCTGATAATTACTTTCACCCTGCCTTCCGAAATAAGGGCATCCTTTCCATCCCGGCCGGAACAGGAACCCGGAAACCCTATTGACAGGCAGCTGCTCCTCAACGGCCGCATATGGAGGAACAAACACCTCAAAGTATCAGGCGATCAGTTCTTTTTTTCGAATACCTTTTTACCGGGTTCGGTTGCGTTCAACGGAAGAATCTACAGTGACCTTGATCTGCTTTACGACCTGGCCGACGACGAGCTGATCCTGCGCCATGGCTCCTATCCTGTCATAATAATGAACAAGGAAATGGTCGACAGCTTCACTCTGTCAGTCAGCGGAAGGGAATATTTTTTTATAAACACAGGCATTAATGGCACAACCTTACCAGCAGGTTATATTAATGTTCTTTACAACGGGCCCACTTCAGTTTATGTCAAATACGTAAAAAAGATCAAGCCTCTTGCCGTTGATGGAAGAACAGACCTTTTCTACCAGGAACATAAAATATTCATCAGAAAAGGGACTTCCTTCTTCGAGGTAAAAGGGAGAAAAGATCTGCTGAACTTCCTCGGTCTGAAGAAGGCAGAACTCAGGGACTTAATTCACAGTCGCGGCTACAGCAACGGAATGCCGGGCAGAAAGGACCCTGACCTTTATGCCGCCATAGCTGTTTACTATGATTCACTGCATTAGATTTCAGCAGGATGAAAAAAGGAATTTTAGCCGCCATCGTGCTCCTGTCAATCTCAAGCCTGGTTTCAGGGCAGAAGGATTACATTATCGACTGGGTTTACAGCGGCCAGTCTTTTGTTTCATTCGTGCACTCGGCCGAATCACGCTACCCGGTAAGATTCTTCTACCAGGATGAATGGATAACGGATATCACGCTTGGCAATTACGGGGATCATAAAACAATGGCTCAGGTACTCGACACCCTCTTTTCCTCCAGAAGCATATTCTGGTACGGAATCAGCGGCGGCAACATAATACTCACAAGACCCTATGCAGTAAAAACAGGAAGGGAAGAAAGGGAAACAGGTTCAGAATACATTCCCGGAACTGACTACACCGGTGATAATGAGCTTTCCGTCTCAGGCAACCTGACAGTCGACATCGGCAATCCTTCAGAAAGGGATCTGCCTGGAAATGTAACCCTGTCAGGTTATATCACCAACACCGGCACAAAAGAATCCGTTGCGGGTGTAACAGTGTATATCCCAAAGCTGGCGGCAGGAACACTGAGCAATGAGTATGGTTTTTACAGATTGAGCATTCCCCGGGGTAGCTATACGGTCCGCTTCAGCTTTATCGGCATGAAGGACAGAACCGTTGACCTGAACCTCTTTGGGCCGGGAGAACTTAACCTTGGGATGAAGGATGTCCTTGTGCCTTTGAAAGAAGCAGTTATTACTGCAGAAAAGGAGATGACAGTGAAGCGTTTCGAGGTGGGTGTCGAAAGGCTTAATGTTGCAGCCTTCAGGATGATCCCTGCTTCCCTGGGTGAATCGGACATAATAAAGAGCATGCTCCTTGTTCCGGGAGTTACCTCCGTGGGCGAGGGATCAACAGGATTCAATGTCAGGGGAGGAGCTGCCGATCAGAACCTTATCCTCCTCTACGGAGCTCCGCTTTACAACTCCTCGCATTTCTTCGGGTTTTTCTCAGCCGTCAACCCCGACGTAATAAAGGAAGTCACTCTTTACAAGGGAGGCATTCCTGGAAGATACGGTGGCCGGTTGTCTTCAGTTCTTGATATCACTCCGCGCGACGGTAACAGGAACGGGTTCTCCGGCAACGCTGGAATCAGTCCGGTAACCGCCCATGCTATGATCGAAGGCCCTCTTATTAAAGATACTCTGTTTTATCTCATCACCGGAAGGACAACTTATTCCGACTGGATAATGAGGGCTGTGGAAAGCAGTTCCCTGAAGAACAGCAGCGCCCGTTTTAATGATATCAACGCCCGGCTTACATACGACATGAGCAGGAAAAACAAAATCGACCTCTCAGCCTACCATAGCTTTGATTCGTTCAGGCTCAATTCCGACACTGCGTACCAGTACCGGAATAATTTACTTTCACTGAGGTGGAGGCATTATTTTAACAGCCTATTTTTCAGCACTATTACAGTCAACAACAGTCATTATCAGTATGAAATGGGAAGCCGGAGAGTAGCCAGGGAATCATTTGACCTGTCGCATAATGTAAACAGCACCGGACTTAAGGCTGAATTCAACTGGTTTCCCGGACGGAATGAATTGAACTTCGGCGGCGAACTGAACAGGTATCATGTCAAACCCGGGGATCTTGTCCCTGCAGGCGATTCATCAATTGTCATTTCTACTTCAATACAGGAGCAGAGGGCTGCGGAGGTCGCAGTATGGATCGACGACAAATACTCTGTAACCGATTACCTGTCAGTTAATGCAGGGCTGAGATTATCGTCATTCTTTGCCCTCGGACCCCAGACCGTTTTCATCTATGAACCGGGATCGCCCCGGAGTATTTCCTCCCTGACTGACACAGTTCTCTACGGTAAGAAAAACAACTACAAAAGGTATGCAGGTCCGGAGCTGCGCCTGTCTGCAAACTTCAGGCTAAACAGCAACAGTTCCTTAAAGCTTAACTACAACAATACAAGGCAGTACCTGCATCTTCTCTCCAATACCACAGCCATCTCCCCGACCGACATCTGGAAACTAAGTGATTATTATCTCCGGCCACAGACAGGCCGGCAGTACGCAGCCGGATATTACAGGGTGCTCAATAAAAACAAGGCTGAAATTTCGGCCGAAGTCTTTTACAAGAAAATCAACAACATGGTTGATTTCAGGGGAGGAACGGTTCTTCTGATGAACAGGAATATTGAAAGGGACCTTGTTAACCTGAAGGGCAAAGCATACGGGATCGAGCTTCTCATCAAAAAACCCGAAGGAAGGATCCGCTGGAGCGCTGCCTACACCTACTCAAGGATACTTGTTCAGAACCAGGACGGATCGGAAGGGGAGCTTATCAATTCAGGAAAGTGGTTCCCTGCATCATACGACAGGCCCCATGATCTTGTACTTTCACTAAGTGTCCTTTACTCAAGGAGGGTCACTGTTTCAGCCAACTATGATTTCAGCTCGGGCAGGCCGGTCACCTATCCTGTAACATCCTATAAGATAGGAGATATAGTCATCAATCATTATTCCGACAGGAACATGTACAGGATTCCCTACTACTCAAGGCTCGACCTTTCGATAAAGATCAGCGGCGATCTGAAATCTGACAAGATAGCCCAGCCACACTGGATCTTCTCAGTCTATAACGTGCTTGGAAGGGACAATGTTTATTCTGCATTTTTCAGGAATGTCAATAATACCGTCCGGGGATATTATCTTTCGGTTTTTGCCCGGCCGATACCTTCGCTTTCATTCAATTTTGACTTCTGACATGATCAATATCCGCATAGTAATGGCCATTGCAATATCGGGTTACCTCGCGGTAAGCTGCATTAGGGAATTTGATCCTGGCATTGATACCAATCAGGAACTTCTCGTTGTTGAAGGACTGATAACCGATCAGAACAGAAGCAACAAGATCCTTCTTTCCAGATCAACAAAGGTAGGCATGCCTGTCGGCGGATCCCCTGTTAGCGGAGCTATAGTAAGTATTGCTGATGAGAATGGAAGTATTACCACCCTGACCGAATCACCGGCCGGGACCTACAGCACCGATTCAACTCTCTTCCGGGGGCGTACCGGAGGAAGTTATTCCCTGAGTATAAAAATTAATGACAGGATTTATGAGACCGGCTTTATCGAAATGAAACCCGTGCCCGGAATAAATTCTCTTTATTATGAAAAGGTGGTAATAAACAGCTCACGCGACACAGCGGACATTGACGAAGGTTGCAGGATCTATCTCGACAGTTATGATCCGACAGGCAAGTGTCTTTACTACCGCTGGGACTACAACGAAACCTGGGAGTATGTTATCCCTTATGCCGTAACAAACAAGGAATGCTGGGTATCTGACAGATCTCAGGAGATCCTGATCAGGAACACCAGCCTTTACAGCCAGGCAAGGATTGAAAAGTTTCCGGTTCTTTTCATCAACAATGAATCTGACAGGCTTAAGGAAACCTACAGCATACTGGTTAGGCAGTATTCAATTAACGAAGAGGAGTTCATCTTCTGGGAGAAAGTTAAAAACGTATCTGAGAATGTGGGGAACCTTTACGATGTCACACCTGTGGCAATCAAAGGAAACATTCGCTGCTGCAGCGATCCGGATGAAACAGTCCTCGGATATTTCAGCGTGTCGGCTGTTACCGAGAAAAGACTGTTTATTCACGATCATTTCTTCGGCCTGCCTCATTTTATGACCTACTGTGCCACCGACACCTTATCGGGCATGCTCCCTGAAACAGGACTCAATTCAGAATACTGGGTAATTGAGGATTTCAGTGATGAGATACCTCCTTTCTGGGTTGTCACGACATATAAGGAATGTGCCGATTGTTCAACAAGAGGGACGAAGGAAAGGCCTTCATTCTGGGAAGAATTTTGAAAACAAAGTCATGAAAAGAGCCATCCTTCTTCTGTGTACAGTTTTCCTTGTTCTGCCTCCCTTTGCAGATCTCCGGGGCCAGCTCCGGGAAAACATATATGTGCACACCGACAGGAAAAAATACATCGCCGGCGAAGATATATGGTTCAGCATCTATAATACCGACAGATCAGCAGGATATCTCAGTTCCGGAAGCCTTATCGCTTATCTGGAACTGATAAATCCATACAACTCACCCGTTATTCAGGGCCGCTTTGAGCTGAACGGCGGTACTGGTGAAGGGTGTTTTGCAATACCGGACTCGGTTTCCTCCGGGACCTATGTTCTTCGTGCATATACAAACCACATGAAGGACTATCTTCCCGGGAACTGTTTTATACAGGAGATTGAAATTCACAATCCCTTCAGGGACCTCGTGTTTATCAGAAAAACGGTTGAACCGGTAAGCTTTTCCGTTTTGCCGGATGAGGGAAAAGACCGGTTAAATTTCATAATCAAAGCCGATAGCCTTTACGGAAGGCGCGAAAAGGTATCCCTCAGCCTGGGTGCCTCCGGAGAAATAAGCAGAAGTCTCCTGGCGGCTGCCCGCATCAGCGTTGCAGTAACATATGCCGGAGTGCCGGAATACAGGAGCTGGAAAAAATACGGAACCGAACTTCCGTCTCCGGGGAATGCTGTCAGGGAATTCGAGAACAGCGGCCATATCCTTTCAGGAACTGTAAGGAACAGGGATTCCGGCAGCAGTATCCGTCCGGATTTCCTTTTTATGTCTGTTCAGGGCAAAGTGGCCGAATTCCGCTATGCCGATATAGACACTTCAGGAAGGTTCAGCTTCATTCTTCCTCCAGGTTCCGCTAAAAGAAATCTGATATTACAGCCCGACCATGCTGCGGGAAGCATGATCCTCAACATTGATCCGGCTTTCCCTTATGTTACAATGCCTTCAGGTTATACGAAAGTGACCCCGGGAGAGAATCTGCCGGAGGGATTCTCTGAAATGAGCTTCAACTTTCAGGCCTCAAGGATTTATGGAAAAACCTACCGGAGAGATCCTGATGAAAATATGCAGGATACGCTTAAAAGAAGGAGGTTTTACGGTATCCCGGAAATGGAAGTGTTCCTCGACGACTACATTATGCTTCCGGATATGGAGGAGGTGTTCTTCGAACTTCTTCCGGGCATCCTGCTCAGAAAATCTGGCGATGGCTATGAGGTCAGGATCACCAATCCCCTGACAGGAGTCTTTTATAAGGATTCTCCCCTGGTAATGATCGACGGAGTAATAATCAATGACCTTAATGTTCTTGCCTCCCTTAATCCTGAGCTGGTCGAGAAGATCGAAGTTGTCATGACCCCTTACCTGATAGGCGATCTGATCCTTCACGGGATCGTCAACGTTATTACGAGGCAGGGTGATTTCAGTTCCATCGACATGCCTGAATATGCCGTTATACTACCCTACAGGGTAACCGAGCCGCAACCCGTCTTCATCTCTCCCGATTATTCAGGCAGGGACGACCGGGAGAGCAGGATTCCCGATCTCAGGAACACCCTTTACTGGAATCCTTCAATAATTACTGACAAGAACGCAGAAGCTGAGATATCCTTCTGGACATCTGATCAGCCCGGAGAATATACAGTTATTGTCAGGGGGATCTCACCCGGCGGGAATAAAATTCTGGCAACAAAAAAGTTTCTGGTGCGATGACAGGATTGATTTATCTGAGTTACTGAATATTATCCGTGGCAATATTATTAACTTTACCAATATCTAAAACTAGTATCTGAATGAATTTTAAACAGTTAATGGTGACCGGCCTTTTAGCTTTTCTCCTGCTCGCCGGATGCAGGCAGCAGAAAAAAGAAAATACAGTTATGTCATATCCTGTGCCTCCGGTCAGTGAGGAACTGAAGCCTGCGCCCGACAGCACCCTGCATGCTGCGGCCCTCAACGGCAATATTCAGGCTGTCAGGGAATTTATCTCGAAAGGTTACAAACCCGACACCGAGGACCAGGATGGCCGTACTGCACTCATGTATGCCTCGTATAACGGCTATACTGAGCTTGTGGTCGAGCTGATAAAGCTGGGAGCCGATGTTAACAGACGCGACAAATACGGTAGAACATCCCTTTTGTTTGCATCTTCAGGGCCTTATCCGGAAACAGTGAAAGTCCTTCTCGACAATAGCGCCGATCCGGATATGGCTGATTCTGAAGAACGGTTTACGGCACTTATGTATGCCTCTGCAGAAGGACATATCGAGAATGTCAGGATACTTCTTGCCTATAATTCAAATCCTTCCCTCAAAGATATTGACGGCGACAGTGCCCTGGCCTTTGCCGTAAGGAACGGGCATACGGATATTGCAAACCTCCTTCGGTCCTTCGCACAAATGCAGGACAATCTGAAAAAAACAAGGTGACCAGCTGCATGCCGTACCCCTTACAGTGAATTTGCTGCCTTTCTCCCTGTTATTTTAATAGTTGCCCATATTACGGTGGTCAATATGCGGGCGCTCGGTCCTTTTAAGAGGTATATACATCCCGTCGGTCGATTCGAGCCAGTCGTACAATTCATGATTCAGCGATTTTATTGTATCCTGGAGCTCAGGAGAATCAATCAGGTTCCTTGTTTCGCCGGGATCGGCCTCGAGATCATAAAACTCATTTGTATCCCATATGCCGTAATAGCGGATATATTTATACCTGTCAGTACGTACTCCGTGCATGGTAGGAGTTGATGGATATTCATGCTCCCAGTAATACTCGTAAAAGATGCGGTCCCTCCATGGAATATCCTTGCCCTGCAAAAGTGGAATAAAAGAACTTCCAACCATATTATCCGCTTTATCGAGGCCGGCACAGGCAAGGACTGTTGGACCAATATCAATATTCTGGACCATTTTTTCAAGAACCTGTCCGCCGCCGAACAGTCCCGGGCATCTTGCAAGCATAGGAACCCTCACCGACTCTTCATAGAACTGACGCTTGTCTATCAGACCATGTTCTCCCCATGCAAATCCGTTATCGCCCATGTAAATAACCATTGTGTTCTCGTCAATTCCCTCCTCTTTGAGACAGTCAAGCACTGAACCGATACTCTCATCAACCGACATAAGTGTCTCACAATAGCTTATGACTTCCTGACGCCAGTTCCGGCCGTGGTATGCATAGTCAACCCCGTGCCAGCTCTCCCTCTGATGCCTTACCCAGTCGGGATGCATATTCTCACCGTAATATTCTTTCCCGTGCGCCGCCTTTCCTGTAACCTTGTTGACAGTGGGAAGCTGACTTGCACCGTAATAGGGATAATTGAAGTTTTCAGGTACTACCGGTTCCTGTCCTTTATAGAATCCCATGTGCCTGCGGGCAGGGTAAAAGTTTCCGTGAACACCTTTATGTGACAGGTAGACGAAGAAGGGAGAATTGTTCTTTACCTGTTCCCTGATAAACCCGATTGCGTGTTCCGTCAGAATGTCCGTCACATAGGCGCTGTCCTGGTACTGTATCCATTCTCCGTTAGTGTTTATTCTGGGATTATAGTAATCGCCCTGTCCCCTGAAAGCTTCCCAGTGATTGAATCCCGGCTGAGGATCGCCGGAATCATTTCCCATATGCCATTTACCGAAAAAGCCTGTAGTATATCCGGCTTCCTGAAGATATTCAGGGAAGAATGTCAGTCCTTCAGGGAGCGGGGCGGAATTATCGACAACCTTGTGGGTATGCGAATACAGACCGGTAAGGATACTGGCACGGCTGGGTGAACTAAGTGATGTGGTCACGAAGGCGTTTTTGATATAAACCCCTTCCGATGCCATCCGGTCCATATTGGGAGTCTTCAGCCAGGGCACCTTCCCTGTAAAACCCATATAGTCGTAACGGTGGTCATCAGACAGAATAAATACAACGTTAAGTGGCTTATCCGTGTCAGGCAGCTTCTTTAGCTGAAGACGCTCCGATCCTTCCTGGATGCTGCATCCTGCCAGTGCAAGAGTTGCCAGTACATAACTTATATGTTTCATCTCAAAGTAATTGATTACTGAGGGCTGATGGCACCCACATGAAGGATCTTCATTGTCGTTGATATTTGTTTTTTTTGCTTCTTTCATCAGTATATAATTTTGATTTCCCTATACCCCGGAAGACTTCAGTTTATTTCTTTGCAGGAAGAAAGCTTAAGGCAAGTTCCTCGCTGTCCTGGTATTTTATCATCAGCTTATCCAGCCTTTTATGAAGCTTCTTCCTCACCTTTGCATAGGAAGGATCGTCGTAGAAGTTCTTCAGTTCAAGCGGATCAGCGAGTCTGTCATACAGTTCCCATTCATCGATATCATAATAGTAATGCATCAGCTTGTATCTTTCGGTGCTCATTCCATAGTGGCGTTTCACCATATGCGATCCGGGGTATTCATAGTAATGGTAATAGTGTTCTTTTCTCCAGTTTCCCGGAGTCTTTCCTTTCAGAACAGGAACCATGCTCCTTCCCTGCATGTCTGAGGGTATCTCCATGCCTGCAATTTCAAGGAAAGTCTCAGCCAGATCGATATTAGACACCATATCGCTGTTCACGCTTCCGGCTTTTACCACACCTGGCCATTTGACGAGAAGAGGGGTTCTGTACGACTCCTCAAACATAAACCTTTTGTCGAACCATCCGTGTTCTCCAAGGTAGAATCCCTGGTCGGAAGCATAAATCACTATAGTATTCTCATCAAGCCCCGATTCGCTGAGGTAATCGAGAACTTTACCCACGCTTTTGTCGACAGCAGCTATGCAGGCAAGATAGTCCTGCATATATCTCTGATACTTATACCTTACCAGATCTTCACCCTGTGGATTTGTTTTATAAAAATTATCAATGATGGGGTCATAGACTTTTCTCCATTCCGCAAGCTGTTCCGGAGTCATCCTGCCGAGCTCTCCAAGCTTTCTTACATCCGACTGGTCCTGAAAGAGCTTAAGGTCGCCTTCCAGCCTCATTGTTTTTGAAATTGTCATATCCTGGGTCTTCTCAGCTGTACCCCTGTTTGAATAGTCGTCAAAGAGAGTTTCGGGTTCGGGGAATTTAACATCCTTGTACAGTGTAAGTTCATTGGGACCGGGATGCCAGGCCCTGTGAGGAGCTTTATGATGCATCATCAGCATGAAGGGCTTTCCCGAGGATCTGGCTTCCTGAAGCCATTTGATACTTTTCTCAGTTATGATCTCGGTGCAATAACCCTTAACCGGATACTTCCCGTCTTTGTTTATGAAATCAGGGTTGTAGTAATTGCCCTGGCCGGGGAGAATATCCCAGTGGTCAAATCCTGTGGGATCAGACATGAGATGCCATTTACCTATCATTGCTGTTGTATATCCTCCTGCCTGAAGAATTTTTGGGAATGTCTGCTGGGATCCGTCGAAAGGTGTCTGACCCTCATTTCTGAGGAATCCGTTGGCATGGCTGTATTTCCCGGTGAGAAGCACAGCGCGGCACGGTCCGGATATTGAATTAGTCACGAGGCAGCGGTCAAATCTCATCCCGTCGCGGGCGATCCGGTCGATATTCGGAGTAGGGGCAATATCACTAAGAGGACCTCCATAGGCGCTTATTGCCTGGAATGCATGGTCGTCGCTCATTATATAGATAATATTCGGCCTGTCCTGGGTTGCCGGCACCGGGTAAAGTGCGGGTGCCAGGGCAGCCAGCCCGAATGCAGTAGAAACGGGGATTTTAAATTTCATAATTTTGGGGTTTGGTAAAATACTTTTTAATTGCTTAAAATAATCCGGATGGTTGATGCGGGCAAATTTTCTCACAAAAAAAATTCCATTTCCCTGCGACCAGTTATTAACCATGCAGCGGATTTGCAGATGCGGGGGACTGATCCCCCGCTCTGCTTAACCGTTTTTTATCCCGCCGGGTAATTAATAGCCCGGGTTCTGAGCGAGATAAGGTTCTCCGTTTTCATCATTGCCCAGGGTCAGTATCTGAGTCTGGGGAATGGGGTAATACATCATATATTCAGCGAATGGCGATGATGAAGCAAACTTGCTTATATAAAGCTTTTCATTGTTCACATAAAAATCAATTTCGGCCTTGGCTATTTCATAACCCCAGCGCTGCAGGTCAAAGAATCTGTGTCCTTCCATTCCGAATTCAAGTTTGTTCTCAAACCTTATGGCCAGCAATGCCTTTTCCTTTGAGTCAAAGTAGCTCTCCGGATATAGTCCCACCTGATAGTTGGCTGCAGGCTGGTCTTCAAACATCACCATATCGTTTGCGGCACGTTCCCTGATCATATTTACATAGTCGCGTGCCTCGGTATACCTGTCTGTTTCTGCCAGGGCTTCAGCATACCAAAGTATCACATCGGCGAAGCGGATAAGGTTCCAGTTTAATGCAGAACCTCTTGTAACATAGAATGTGTCCGACTTTTTATGAAGGTTTTTCCTTGGCATAAAAGGTCCTCCGTTGGAATAGTTACGCACCCAGTTGGATTTTGGCATACCCCAGTCGTAGAAGGGCACACCTCTCCTTGTAACGGTATGGTCGAGCCTTGGATCGACCGGCATTGTCCTGTCGGCATCATTTGCATCTGAAGCCTGTCTGATATCAACGTTGGGGATCAGAACATCCATATAGGAACCATCTAGTTTCGGAAGTCCGTTCTCATCGACCTGGTATGAATTCACAAGACAGTAGGACGGCTGACAGAAACCCCAGCCTGCTCCATACATAGCTGTACCATAAAGTGTCGCTCTCTGCATACCCACATGAGCATTCGACTGGACAGCATCTGTTGAATGCTGTATGGCAAATACCGTTTCGGTATTATTCTCTGTGGCTATACTGAAGTTGTCGCTGTACTTTTGAAGAAGCTGGTATTTTACACCTTTTGAATTTACGCCGTTGTCTATTATGTCCTTCAGTAAGGGAACAGCCTCCTGGAACTTTTTCTCGAACATATAGACTTTAGCAAGAAGTGCTTTCGCAGCCCAAAGGTTAGCCCTGCCCGGATTATCCTGCTTGTCAGGAAGCAATTCTATTGCCTCAAGAAGATCCTCCTCAATAAAAGGAAGGATTTCAACATTATTTTTGACCTTGGGATTGTTCTGTTCCGCTTCTATTACCTCATCGATATAAGGAACATTCTTGAATACTCTCCTCTGTTCAAAATAATAAAGGGCTCTCAGGAATTTCATTTCCCCAAGCCTTTTTGCTTTGAGGGTTGCGCTCATGTTTTCGACCGAATTGATGAGGTTAATGGCATTATTTATGCGTTTTATGGCTCTTGTGTTCAAGACCCATTTCCAGTCGACGCTGACATTTGTGGTCAGAACCTGATACTGCTCAAACTCATTGAGCGACAACGGCATCCCATCGCCGGGGTCACTTCCTTTATTGCAGTCACCTCCCGGCATGGAGCTCAGGATCCAGTTATTCAGAGCACCGCCCTCAGCGCGGCCTTCACCCTCGGTCATAGAAGCATAAGCTGATGTCACAAGAAGCTCGACTCCGGTTTCATTCTGCAGGGCTGTCTTATCGATACTACCCTGGGGTGTGATGTCGAGCTTTTCCTCGCATGAAGACATAAGGGCAATAACAATGGTACTTATTGTAAGAATTGATAATATCTTTTTCATTTTCAGTAGATTTTTTGTTGTTAGACAAACCACACGTATCAGAAGGCAACATTGACACCTATCAGAAACTGTTTCGATACCGGCCAGTGAAAGAAATCGACACCTTTTGTCAGGTCGCCGCTGTCGCCCAGGGTCTGGTTGGTAACGTCGGGATCAAGGCCTGAATATTTGGTGAAGGTGAGTAGATTGGTACCCTGAAGGTATACACGCAGATTATCGGCACCGATTTTTGAAAGGATATTTCTTGGGAACGTATAACCCAGATTCAGCATCTGCATCCGCACAAAGGAACCGTCCTCAATATAGTATGAATTGGGATTCTTGTTTGAAACGGCATCCTGGTAGTCAAGTATAGGAAGTACAGCATCCGTTTTACCCGGTTCCCACGATTTGTCGCGCATTGTCGTTGAACGGTTACCTTCGTATGACCAGAAATCAGTCCACCATTTTGCGTAATTGAAGATCTCGTTGCCCACTGAAAAATAAAATGAAGCACTCAGGTCGAAGTTCATATAGTTAACACCGAAGCTGGCACTTCCTGTAAAATCGGGATGCGGACTACCCAGAACTTCCTGGTCATTGGCATTGATAAAGCCATCTCCGTTCACATCCTCATACTTGTATTTTCCTACCCATAGCTTCGGGTTGAGTGCGGCATCTGTTCCGACGCCAAGGGGGAGAACGGTCTGTCCCTGGCGGGCCCCGGTGGTTCCCTTGTAAGCTGCCACATCCTCTTCGCTTTCATAGAAACCGAGGATATTATAGCCATAAAAGACTGAAACCGGTCTTCCCAATTCAGTAAGGGTAAGGAATCCCAGGCGGCTGTCTCCTCCTCCCCAGAAACGTGTTCCGACAGCTTCGTTCAGTTTCACTACTTCATTCTTGTAGGTAGAAAGATTCAGCCCGACATTGTACTCCAGTTTTCCTATATTATATCTGTGATTCAGGGCAAGGTCCCATCCCGTGTTCTTCATCTTGCCAAGGTTCACATAGGGTGCCGTTGCTTCTCCGGCAAGTGCTGAATAGCTGTCAAGGACAAGCATGTCGGATGTGTTCTTTACATAGTATTCGATGCTTCCATCAAAAATCCCATCGAAAAGGGTTGCATCCACACCAATGTTCACCATCTGGGTACTTTCCCACTTAGTGTCGGGGTTGCCGTACGTGCTAAGCATAAATCCCTGATAGGCGCTGCTCTGGGAAGCATTGAAATCATAATTCGTAAAACCGGGATTGGTGCCGTATTCTGTAGCCCAGTTGTTTGCCCTTGGGATCTCGGAATTGCCTGTTACTCCGTATCCTGCTCTTAACTTAAGATCTGTCAGCCATTCGAGATTTTGCATGAAGCTTTCGTTTGAAAGACGCCATCCGAGCGACAGAGCAGGGAAGATACCATAGCGGTTTGACTCGGAGAAACGCGAAGATCCATCGCGGCGTATCGTAGCTGTGAGCAGGTAACGGTCATCAAAGATATAATCGAGCCTGCTGAATATCCCGAACATTGCAACTTTACCGCTCCAGTTTGATGTGTTGTCAAGGTTCTCCCTCTCTCCGTTTGCAAGAGTCCAGGTGTTTACATTATCCTCGAAGAGATAATTTCGTCTTGAAGCGCTCATGCTTCGGCCAAGGCCGCTCATGATATACTCGCTCCCCAGGAGGAAGGTAAGCCTGTGAACCTCTGCAAATGTCTTGTCAAAGTTAAGGGTGTTCGTCCACTGATAGGAGAAGCCGTAATTCGAACCCTCGTTAAACTGGTTGTAGGTCAATCCTTCAGCTTGTTCAGGCTGCTTCTTTGTCATGTTATAATAATACGACCTTCCATGGTCGATACCAAAATTTGTCCGGAACATAAGTCCTGGAATAATATCAGCTTCAGCATAAAGGTTTCCGAAAGTCCGAAGGTTGTTCCGGTAATTGTCTTTTGCCCGGTAAAGGTTTGCAACGGGACTTGCTCCGTTGCCTCCTCCGGCTGCCCTGGTCCCGGCAAATTCACCCTTAATGTCATAAATCGGTATCCATGGGTTCAGCCTGAGCGACATGGCAAAAACATTGGCTTCTCCCTGTGTTGCAGCCACATTCTGGTTTGAAAAAGTAACGATCAGGTTCTCGCCTGCCCTTAACCATTTCCGAAGTGTATATTCAGTGTTCAGCCTGGCGGAATAACGCTTGAAATAATTATATTTCAGCACTCCGTCCTCATCATAATAGTTCAGTCCCAGCAAATACTTTGCCGACTCGTTTGCACCGGAAATAGTAAGCTGATGGTTCTGAACAGGAGCATTCCTTACTGATTCCCTGTACCAGTCGTCTCCTTCCCCGTTTGCATTAAATTCAGTGATCCTGTTGGTCTCTGTCCAGTCCTCAACGGTGAAAGGTCCGTTGCTGGCAGTAGGAACGATGTATTTCGGGAATACCGGTGTGGCTCCGGTACCAAACTGCGGATGAGATGGAATAGTCGAAAGGCCGCGGATTGAATATGCATTTGTCTTTGCTTTCCATTCAAGGTTTATCTTGTCGGTTGTCCCGAGTAGATCGTAGGGTTTTGAAGGAAGCGAGACTGCATAATAGCTGTCATAGGTTATTTTCGGGCGTCCCTGTGCTCCCTTTTTCGTTGTTATTATTATAACTCCGTTGGAAGCCTGCGCACCATAAACCGATGCTGCTGAAGCATCCTTCAGTACCTGCACCGATTGAATATCATTCGGGTTAATGGAGTTAAGATCCTGGTTTCGTGTCGACACTCCGTCGATCACATAAAGAGGTCCGTTGTTATTGACGGTTCCGATCCCGCGGATACGTACCATGGTACTTGTGCCTGGTCCACCCGTCGTTCCCACAATTAGTCCGGTGGCTTTACCCTGCAACTGCTGGCCAAGGTTGGAAGCCGGAACTTTCTTAAGTTCTTCAACATTTACAACTGCCACTGAGCCTGTTATATCCATTTTCTTCTGAACACTGTAACCAACTACGACAACCTCATCAAGATTCGTCAGTGTTGGCTGAAGGCTGACATCTATTGTCGTTCTTCCGGTAACAGACACTCTCTGTGTGACGTAGCCAATAAAGGAGAAGATCAGTACAGCATTTTCATTCTGGACATCAATAGCATATCTGCCGTCAGCATCAGTAATTGCTCCTACGATTGTTCCCTCCACAAGGATATTTACTCCCGGCAGGACTATACCGTTCTCATCGGTGACTGTTCCCGTAATTTTTCGTTGTTGTGTTTCCGGGTCATCAAGAAGATTTTCCGGTGCAAGGATTATCTTGCGGTTTGTGATAGAATACTTGATTCCGGTACCTTTGAACAGGTCATCAAGTACGTCACTTATCAGTTTGTTGGATGCACTAATGTTGACTTTTCGGTCAACATCCAGGAATTTCTCGTTGTAAAGAAAGAAAAATTCACTCTGCTCCTCAATTTTATCAAGTACATTGATGAGCTCCGTGTCTGAAAAACTGACTGAAAGCCTTGTTTTTTGGGAATAAGCATCTGAGGCACTTGCCTGCAGAATCCCAAGAACTAACAAAAAGGTTGCAAAGCGCATGATCATTAGGGTTTTTTTCAGAGAACGATTAAACCATTCCCCAAACGGGTTGATTTTTTTCATAATTTTGATGCGTTTTTGGGTTAAAAAATATCAGATGATGTTTTTTGGGAAATCGTTGCCGCGGTTTCCTTTTTTTATTCCGTCACTGGTATCCAGAATGTTTCATAGGCACAGAATTTAATCGATAGTTACAATTTATCATTTACTGATTCGGTAAAGTCTTACTTCTTTTTTCCTGAAGGTTCCGTCTGCCATTAAAGCCCCCGGTATAATATCATACCCGATCGGGGATGTAAGTGCGAGGCACTTGATTACCTCTTCGAGCGAGTCGTCCTGGAAAGTGCCCCTGAATGAATAATTTTCCAGTTCACGGTCGGCGAGAACTATTTCGACATTATACCATTTTTCTATCCGCTGTGCCACCTCAGTCATGAGGTCTCCCCTGAACACCAGTTTCCCCTCTGTCCATGCGCTGTATTTTGCCGCATCAACCTTAAGCTTGCTGGCACAGCCATTCCTGTAACTCAGTTTTTCAGACGGATTCATAATAATCGGGGGGTCAGATTCATCGGGCCTGAACTCTACTTTGCCCTCCAGGAGGACAACCTCAACAAAATCATCATCCGAATAAGCGTTCAGGTTAAAGCTGGTTCCCAGTACCCTTATTGTCGAGTTTGCAGCTTCAACCACGAAAGGATGCTCTTCGTCACGCGCAACGTCAAGCCAGGCTTCTCCTTCCAGTCTGATCCTCCGGTTTTCCGAAAAGGGCAGTGTATACGATATATGCGATCCACCGTTTAACATTCCCTTTGTGCTGTCGGGGAGAACAAAGGCGATCCTGGAACCCGGTGGCGCATAGATTGTTGAAGTAACTTCCTGACTTAAAGCAGATTCTGTTTCATTGGCCTTATGAAATAAATAAATACCACCAGCAATAAACAGAGGAATGAAAAGAATTGCAGCAGCCCGCGTATAAACCTTGAGAATCCTCCTGACAGGTCTTTCTCTTTTCATACTTTCATTAAGACGGATCCTGTGATGAATTCTGTCAAGAAGACCGGCAAGCTCTTTGTCCTCATCAGGAGCCTCATTAAGGAAATTTTCAAGGTCCTTTTCGAGTATCTTCTTAATATAACTTTCGTTTGCATTATCCTTAAGATCACGATCAAATCCTTTTTCTCCGATGCTTTCCTGATCAGCCTTGCCTGAAGCTTCCTTTGGATTGCGGGGTGATTTTTCCTTCTGCATTAAAATTCAGTTATTACACCAGTTTGTTGTTTCTGTATTATTCTATCCATATGAGGCAGAAATCTCATATTGAATTTGTGTTTTTCTTAATAGCGATCATTGAAAGGATTTGATCCTTTCAGGCAATTTCAACAGGCATGAAGATCTTTAAACCAAGTTTTTCCTTTTCTTGATAACAAAATTCATCT